>Ga0187892_10001815_pt1 | contig 46576 bp, 44 predicted proteins | sample MA1701073metaG_FD_139345 | JGI IMG/M metagenome (GOLD analysis project Ga0187892, IMG submission 139345) | Bio-ooze microbial communities from a basaltic lava cave in the Kipuka Kanohina Cave System on the Island of Hawaii, USA - MA170107-3 metaG ...
GCCACTGCCGCTCAACGAGCTATGATTAATTGGCTTCAACCTTTTCCCGGAGGGAAATTCACTGCCCACACTAAGGGTTAGCGAGCGTCGGTGGTGGAATCGCCACTGCCGCTCAACGAGCTAAGAATAGCGCCCGTAGCTCAATGGATAGAGCATCAGACTACGGATCTGAGGGTTGGGGGTTCAAGTCCCTCCGGGCGCGCCAGCCAACCCCTTTTTACTTCTAGACATAAGAATCCGGCTGGAGTAGGATGGGCCGCTTTCGTTGGGGAGACCGATCAGTGGTCCGTCCAGAGTGCCATGTAGCCCATGAGCAAAAGAAGCGGCCAGCTCGTCACGTCCCGGTCTGGATCCTAGGTCTGGCATGGCTCCTCTTGCAGTCGGCGGGCTGTACCCACACCGGCAGCGTGGAGCAATCGGGAGCCTCAAACACGGGATCAGACCTCGTTGAAGAAAAGGCGAGTTCGCAGGAGGCGGGGCCCCCTGCCATGACAGGGAGCGTGCCGGCGGACAAAGGGAACCAGCGCAAGGTGAAGAAGGCCCCGACCGAGACCGAGAATAAGACACCCAAGAAACCAGCCACAATCCCAGACTTCACCCAACCGCCTCCCCCAGCCAAACCACCCGCCATCGGAGGATCCGAGGGCTGAGGGGTTCGACTCACCCGGCATCTCGCGCGAGGCCATATTGTTCCAACGCCGTCAACGGCAGTGGTCTCATGTGGCGGCCCTCATCGCCTGCAGCGTGCTGGCGGTTACCATCGCGCTCCTGCTCAATCTCCCCACGCCCTCCCCGCTTGAGCCGATCGAGCTCTGGACCCTGGACTTGCGATTCCGTCTCCGCCCGCCGCTGCCGGTAGCCAAGTCATTCTCTACCCAACAGTCCGATGCGCTGGTCCTCATCGATTATGACGACCGAGCCGCGCGCGACTATGGGCTCGGCCGTTGGCCGTGGGATCGTCGCGTCCATGCGAAGCTCATCGACTTGCTCTCAAAAGCCGGCGCGCGCGCGGTGATGGTGGATCTGAATTTTGCCTTCGCAGCCCGAAATCAGGCCGAGGACAAGGCCCTGGTAAACTCGACGCGCCGCGCCGGCATGGCGATCCATGCGGTGGTCTTCAAGCCCATGAAAGATCCGGATGATCAGCAATCAGTCCCGCTCATCCCTTCCCGGCACTTGGTCCACGCCGAGGCCCAGGGGAGTGGAGACCTTCCGACTGGGGGTCAACTGATTCTCCCTTTGCCCGGCCTGGTCGAAAGTGCGGCAGGCCTCGGCCACATTCAGCTTCCCCCGGACCGAGGCGGCGTATTGCGTCGGATCGGATTGCTCCATCCTGTAGAGGGCGGGTTTCTGCCCGCGCTCGCCCTGACCACCGCGCTCCGCGAGCTGCAGGTGGATCCGAATTCCGTCCGCATCGAGCGCGGGCGAGGGATTCGCTTCAAGCCCCGGCACAAACATGAGGTCGTGATCCCCCTCGATGCGCATGGATGGACGTGGATCAATTACGCCGGCGAATGGGGAACGCGGTTCAAACACTATCCTTACAGTTGGATTTTGGATCGCATGCAGTCCGCGGAGGGCCGATCGAAGATTCTCGGACTGTTCAAGGACAAGGTGGTGGCGCTCTCGAATCTGACCACGGGTTCGGGGGACCAGGTCCCAACGCCATTCGAACGGGACTTTCCGACGAGCGAGGTCCATCTCCATGTGCTGAGCATGCTCCTGACAGGACAATTCCTGCACGACGCCAAGCCGCTTGAAACCACGCTTAGTCTCACCCTGCCGGTCCTGATCCTGACGATTGCGGCCCTTTCGGGCGGACCTGTCCTCATCATCCCCGCCTTCGTCGCCGTCCTTGGGGGCTATCTCCTGACCGTACAATTCTTTTTCGCCAGCAAGGGGATCATCCTGCCGGCCGTGACTCCCCTGCTGGCCCTGACGATCAGCCTCGTGCTGCTGCTCCTGGCGCGGTTCTTGATCGTAGACCGGGAGCGCATCCGGTTCCAGTCGGCGCTGGGGGCCTGCCTTCCGCCCCAGACCATCCGGGTGATCCAGGAGAGTCCCGACCTCATTCCGACCCTCCTCGCCGGCCGGACGCGCGAGCTGACGGTCCTGTTCGCGGACATTAAAGCCTTTTCCGCATTCTGCAAGCGGGCCGATCCGCTGCAGATTCAAGAGGTGCTTCGCGACTATCTCACGGCCATGACGGTGATCTTGCGCGATCACGGCGGCACCCTGGACAAGTACATGGGGGACGGCATCATGGCGTTCTTCGGCGACGCAGAACCGGAGGGTGGCGGTGCGGCCGCCGAAGAGAGCCGGGTCGAGCGCCACGCAGCCAACGCGGTGCGTGCAGGGCTGGCGATGCAAACGAAAATGTCAGAGCTGAACGACTGGTGGCAGAGCCAAGACCACGAGCCGCACCTCATCCGGATCGGCATCAATACGGGGCTCGTGACCGTCGGCAACATGGGGACCAAATACAAGTGGGACTACACGGTAATCGGCCCCGAAGTGAACAAGGCCCAGCGTTTCGAGGCCGCCGCGGAGCCCGGCGGCTTGCTCCTGGCCCATCGCACCTATGGCCTCGCGAGACAACAAGGTGTGCTCCCCGAGGATCTTCCGGCCAAGACCGTCATGCTCGAAGGAATCGGCAAGGAGACAAACATCCATGCCGTGCCACCGGAGTTAGTCCCGAAATGGACGACGCGCTCCATCCGATCCACACGCCGCTCCACGCACGCCATCGGCCGGTGAGGGTTGACAGCTCACATGTGGGTGGACTATGAATATTCTATGCGCGGCAACATCATCACACATGGGAGGAGACAGCATGAACGTGCACAACAAATCGTCCCAGGCGATCGCTCGACCCACCCGAAGGCGCATCGGAATGGTCATCGTCCTGGGCGTGTTCGCGTTGGCGGCCTGCGAAGCCTCGCCGCCTCGCATTCCCGATCCGCAGCGTGAACTGATCGCCAAAGGGGAGAGGATCTTCTTCAACGAGACGTTCAACGGCAACGGCAGGACCTGCGGGACTTGTCACCGGGCCGAGGCGAACTTCTCCATCAATCCCGCGTTCATCGCAACGCTCCCACCCAATGATCCACTCTTTGTCGCCGAATTCAACCCGGACCTGAAAAAGAACTTCGAGAATCCAAAGCTGATGAGGGCGTTCGGGCTGATCCTCGAGAACCTGGACGGATTTGATGACTTGGACAAAAAGTTCGTTATGCGCGGGGTACCGCACGTGCTGGCCCTGCGCACATCCATCAATAGCCCTCAGGGCCCTCGCACAGGATGGTCCGGTGATGGCTCGCCCGGCGATGGCACGCTCCGGTCCTTCGCAGTCGGAGCCGTCATCCAGCACTTCACCAAGACGTTGAATCGCGTCGCCGGGGTGGATTTTCGTCTCCCGACGGAGGATGAATTGAACGCCCTGGAGGCATTTCAGCTCTCGCTGGGACGGCAGCAGGATCTGACGCTGCCGCTACCACTGAAAGGCATCGTCCCGAAGCGTGGGCAGGAGATTTTCCTGGATGCCAGCCTCGGCAAATGCAACCTCTGTCATTCGAATGCCGGGGCCACGGCGAACTTCGGCGGCGGGAATATCGGCAATGCCAACTTCAATACTGGCGTGGAGGACTTGCCCGACCAGCCGGCGGACCTGAGCGGTGAGTTAAATCCCCCCGATGATGGATTCGGCAGGCCGGGCGACGGGACATTTAACACGCCCCCGCTGGTAGAAGCCGCGGATACCGGCCCGTTCTTCCACAACAACGCGATTGAAACCATCGAAGGAGCGGTGGGATTCTACGACGGCGAGTCATTCAATAATTCCCCGTCGGGGAAGCTGCTGGCCCAGGCCGATCCCGACGGGGTGGGCATTGAGCTCGACGGCACGCAGATCGTCGCCATCGCGGCATTCCTGAGAGTCATCAATACGCTCGAGAATATCCGAGAGAGTATCGATCTCCTCGAGCGCAGCCTTGACAAGTCCTCGCACGATCACAGTGAGCGAAAGAAGCTGCTCGAGCGGGCCATCAGCGAAACGACGGACAGCATCAGGGTCCTGAAGGCCGGAGGCTTACACCCCGAGGCCGTCGCGCACCTCAAAGAAGCCAAGCGATTGACGGAGAAAGCCGCTTGTAGCTGGTTCTCGATGGGCAGGCGAACGCGGGAGGCGATTGAGGAGCAAAAGAAGGCAAGAGCGTTGCTGGTGGAAGTGTCGTAGTGGCGAGCTTATAGCTGAGGGCTGAGAGCTTAGTGCCAGAAAATTGCTGAGAGCTAAGTGTCGATAGCTAAGGGCCAGAGTCGGAATCCGGCTCTGAGCCCTCAGCCCTAAGCTATCGGCTCTTGACACTAAGCCCTTGGCTCAAAGCCACAAGGCCTGGGTTGGCCGCTGAGAGCCGAGAGCAGCAGACAGGCACTTAGCTCTAAGCCCTGAGCTGACCGCTGAGGGCAAAAGACCGGCCCTTAGCTCTAAGCTCTCAGCTCTAAGCCAGGAGTGTAGAAAATGGAAAAGGTAAGGTAAAGGTAGAAGATTGGCGAGTGAGGAGAAGGACTAGAAACGAAGAGGGAGGCAGGCAGCTATGAGGAGAGGGGTGGTGGGAATCGTCACCCCCACCCTCCCCTCCCCCCTCTGAGGGGGAGGGCAAGGGAGGGGGGGAGAGAATTGTGGAAGGCAGTTTCCTAACGCGAAAGGAGACGTAGTTCCATGCTGAAATGGATAGTGGGAGTCATTGGGATCGGGATCATGCTCTGGGGAAGCACCCCCTATGCGCACGGGCAGCGGGCCACGGAGATGTTCATACCTCTCGGGCAGTCTCCGGGACTCTCCGGCAAGGTGACCGTCATGGGGAAGATCGAGGCCATTCAGACCAAGGACCGGACCATCGCGATCGCCGGCCCGTCCGGACCCTTGACGGCGAAGATCACGGATCGCACCAAGATCTGGCTGGATCGCAGCAAGCTTCAGCAAACGAACCGGACAGGGACGTTTGCCGATCTGAAAAAGGACCTCGTGGTGGAGGTCCTCTACGAAGGCGCAGAACGCCGCGACAAGGCTCCCGCCGACTGGATTAAGGTGCAGATCACGGAGCCAGGAGTGTCATCCGCAGGCAAGCCGGCGAGCTGATGGAGCACGAATGTCGCTTCAAGCTGGACCTCCTGAGTCATCCGGGGTATGATGGACCTCCTTGGATCAGTCAAAGGAGGCCTGAGGCATGTTTCACCCACAGCGCATCACGTGGCTGCTCCTCTGTGGCTTGGTCCTTTACGTGACAGGCTGCGCCTCGAACCCGACGAAGGAAGCCCAAGCGTCGAGGTCAGGGCGTACCTCGATTGAGACCGAGCGGAATTTCAACATCAAGCCGAAACCCTCCAGAAAGCTTCCTGAACCGCCCCATCCCGCGAAACCGCCCTCCATCGGCGGCTCCGAAGGGTAAATCGGCGTTAGGGGGTCAGATTACGGATTACGGGGTCAGGCCTTGATATCTTGACATCTCTATTCCATTCGCTTCACCATAGGCACCATGGCTCGCCATCCTCGTGTCTTAGGCGCTGGCCTCCTCTACCACGTGATCGCCCGTGGAAATCGCCAGCTCGACATATTCCTCAGACCCCGCGACTACCACGCGTACCTCGAGCGATTAGCCAAGTATCGAAACAAATTCAAGCTAACCCTCTACGCCTATTGTCTCATGCCCAACCACGTACACCTCCTCCTCGAAACGTCTGACCCGTCTTTGTCGCAATTCATGCAGGGTGTGCAACAGTCTTACACGCAGTACTTTAATCGCGCGCACAGCCAAGTAGGCCATGTCTTTCAAGGACGGTACAAAGCGATAGTGTGTGAGAAAGAGCCTTATCTATATGCCTTGATCCGCTACATCCACCTCAACCCCGTCCGCGCAAAACTCGTGACCACGCCGGAGGAATATCCCTTTTCAAGCCACCGGATCTACTTGACAGGCAGGCCCACCGATGTGCTGGACCCCGCGCCCGGACTGAGGTTTTTCGATGGGCCCTCTGAGTATCGGCGGTTTGTACTCGACGGACTCCAGGAGGGTCACAAGCCCGAATACTACAAGGTTGAAAATCAACAATTTCTCGGAAAGCAAGGGTTCCCAGAACGCATCACATCAAAGTCGGCCGCTCACCCGAGCAACCGGCCGCCCCAGTCCTTACCAACCGCCCTAAGAACGCTGGCCACCCAGATGAAGATAGATCCAGCAGTGTTGAGAAGCCGGGATAGGAGCTGGGAGACGTCCCGCCTCCGAACCCTCATTTCGTACGTCCTCGTGAAGCAGCTCGGCTTCCCCATTGGCGAGGTAGCGGCACAGTTTGGACGCGACGGGTCAACCTTAAGCACGCTGTTGAATCACTTGGCCGATCGGGCGCGCACCGAGCGGCGACTCATGCGGCAAGTCGCGGAAGTGACCAAGAAGCTGCACATACCGAGAAATCAAGATATCAAGGCCTGACCCCCATCTCTGACCCCCATCTCTGATATCCGAGCTCATAGCCCTTGGCTCTTGACGACCAGCTTACCTTTTACTTTTAACGCTTCATTGTTAACTTCTCACTTGCAAAGGCCCTCGAGCTAAGCGAAGCTTGGCACGAGTGGAATTTTCGGTAGTGGCTCATTTGACCACAGCCCAGATTTGAGATAGGCTATGGGTGGCTTAAACGATTGGAGCGCATCAATGCCCAAAGTTCTGCATCCTCATATCACGAGTGACCCGGCCGTTTGTGGCGGCAGCCCCAGGATTGCCGGCAGCAGATTCTCAGTTCAGACTATCGTGGAATATGTGTTGCATCAGGGTGTGACACCCGAAGAGCTACATGCGACCTTCCCTCACCTAACCTTGGCTGCCATCTACGACGCGCTCGCCTACTACTATGACAATCGCGAGGAGGTGGATGCCGAGATCAAAGCCGATGCCGATCTTGACGCCCAACAAGGCTTATCCCGCTAGTTTCCGTTCCCTCCACCGCGCTCTCTAGCTCATGCAGCTCTAATTGGATGAACATGTGCCGACGATCCTTGCCCATATGCTTCGAGAGCGTGGCATCAACTGCATCACGACACAAGAGGCCGGAAATATCGGGCGCTCAGACGACTATCAACTCGCCTATGCAACGAGTCAGAACCGTGCGCTTGTTACCTTTAACCGAAAGCACTTCCTCGCGCTAGCCACACTCTGGGGCGCAACAGGCCGCCCACATGCTGGGTTGATCCTGTCCAAGCAACTGCGGGTTCCTGAGATGCTCCGACAGCTCCTCCGTCTCGTAACGCGGCACAAGAAGGAAAGCCTCACCAACCAGGTCCTCTGGCTGCAGAACTACAAAGATGCCCCGCTCGCGTAACACAAACAAGAAAGCGACCAAACGTGACGCCTTCCGGTCATTGTCGCCGCAGGAGCAGGTTGGGTCTGCTCTGGCAAGAATCGGTGTGAAAGAGCTCGAACGGAGACACAGGGAGGGATACACGAAGAAACCCGTTAAGAAGGGGGAATTCGATATCTGGCAGGATGAGCAGGTCTGGGGTGAACAAGGGCCCCCTCTCCTTCCCCTCTCCCCCTGAAGGGTGGGAGAGGGCTGGGGTGAGGAGGTCTCCTCAGCTCTGGCCCTTAGCGCTTGGCTCTCAGATCCGGCTCTAAGCTCTCTGCCCTTAGCTCTCAGCCATTGGTCGGCTCTCGGCACTTAGCTCTTAGCTCTCAGCAATTTTTCAGCGTTAATTTCTGGCTCTGAGCTCTGAGCTCTCAGCCCTCCTTTCACCCCTATTCGAAATTCCAATTTCGCAATTCGAAATTCTCTATTTCTTCTTCGCCTCTTCGATAAGCTTAGCCACCTGAGACCCAGGAGTAACCGGTTCAAGGAAGACAATGTGCCTGGCGTTCAGCACCACGCGGTCCGGCGCATGCCATTCCTTGCCCTGCTTGACCAGGACGTTGGCCGTCTTCTTCGTCTTGGGATTGACCCGGGCCTGGACATAGTAGACATCGGTGAGCACCGGATAGGGCGACCCGAGCCCATCAATCTTGCCGAAATAGACCTGGCCATTGTCCAGGGCAACGGCCTGGTAGGCCGTCGTCAAGGGGACCGGAGCTTCGGAGCCGGGCGCCTGACACCCGACCAGCGCGAGGCTTCCCCCAAGCGTGACCATCCCAACGGCGAGACGAGACAACGATATATGGCGACCATGATGTTGCATCGCTTCCTCCTTAGCTGCAGGCAGAACTAGTGCAATGAGTCCTTCCTCCGATAACTGATTCCCCTTGAACAGGGAGAGCAATCGCGAGTAAAACAGCTCTCGTTATAAGAAGAGAAGACGCGCAATGAAGACTGTGCAGACGACCCTGGATGTGGATCTTGTCATGGCGCTGGACGGCGCAGCCAAACGGATTGGAACGACGCGGTCGGCCTTCGCTCGGGAGGCCCGTCGGTCTGCTCTGGCAAGGATCAGTGTGAAAGAGCTCGAGCGGAGACACCGGGAGGGATACGCCAGGAAACCCGTCAAGAAGGGAGAATTTTGACCCTATTAAGTACCGTGAAATTCGAAAGTGAGACTTTCAATTTTCACGGTGGGATATGGAGGCCAACCGGTATGCCTTGGCGGAGGTCCTCAATCCGGTGCCACTTGGAGCACTGCCACACAGTAAGGAGGGACTGTTCACGTTCAAGTGAAATTGTCAAAGCATACCAAACGTGATAGGCTAGCCGTGCAATCTCCGTTACAAGGAACACTCATGGGGAAACCGGTACAAACTGACCACCTCTACGTGCACAAAGACCCGGCCGTCTGCGGGGGTGACGCTGTGGTCGTTGGTACCCGTATTCCGGTCCACGTCATCTACAGGCGCGCCCAAGCCGGTGAGTCCGTCGAGACGATCCAGCGCGCCTACCCCCATCTCACACTTGCCCAGATCCACGATGCCCTCAGCTACGCATACGATCACGTCAAGGAGATCCGTTCGGAAATCCAACGCGAGGATGAAGCGTTCGCCCACGGGAAGCGTAGGCCATCCGCATAACCCTCTTTATCGACGAGAACGTAGATGCCGATCTGGCACCACAGTTACGGCGGCACCAGATCGATGCCCTCAGTGTCTATGACATCCAACAGCCGGGGCTCGTAGACGAGGCGGTCCTGGACTACGCGGCCCGAAACGGTCGAGTGCTCGTCACGCACAATATTCGGCACTTCGTCGCCCTCTATCAGCGCTACCTCGAAGAGGCCCGTGACCACCCAGGAATTGTGCTGACGAATGAACCCTACATTGGGCGGCTGCTCGATCGTCTGCTCGATTTCGTTCAAACCACAAGCGCGGAAGAGATGGCTAACCAGATCCGATTTCTGTAGGTTTTCTGACCTAGGAATCCCAGCCCATCTCCCTTTCCTCTCCCCTGAGGGGAGAGGGCTGGGGTGTGGGGGCCTTCCGTTCTGGCTCTATGCTCTCAGCTCTTGGCTCTCCATCCCCCTCCCATCCCCCGTCTGCGGTCTCCGGTCCGCGGTCTCCGGTCCGCGATCTCCCGTCCACGGTCCCCGGTCTGCGGTCCTCGGTCGTCGGTCTACGGTCTTCTGGAGAATTCGCCATTCGCCATTCGAAATTCCCCTCCCCCTGGCCCTTAGCTCTCAGCTATCAGCTCTCCGCTCCCCTCCCCGGTCCGCCGTCGGCGGTCTGCGGTCTCATCTCCTGTGTCCTTTACGCTACACCCTCCCTAGGGAGGGTTGCGTCGTCCCATGCAGAAAGCTATACTCCCCCGACCCATTCAGGCGATAGGAGGATGAAGAATGATGAGGGTAACCTGAGTACGCCGATACCTCCTCAGCGGCCACGCGATCGCTGCTGGGTCGCGGTGGCCGCTATGGCCCTGTTGGCTGTTGTTGCGCCCTGCTCCCTGGCAGCAGTTGGCGAGAAGGCCTCACCCCCTGCCCCGCAGCTCTCGCTGGGTGAGCCGACGGCCGACATCACCTTTCCATCCCCGAAGCGTTACGCCGTCTTCCAGTTGGAGCCAGAGAAGGTGCGGCGTATATTTACCGCGGGCGACGTGCTGTTTCATCCCAAAGACCCGACTCGGTACGTGTTGATTCAACGGGTCGATCCCGAAGGGATTCTCCTTCGCCACAACGGCAAAGGCCCTGATGTAGCACTGCGATTAGGGGACGCTCTACCCGGATTTTCGACGGTGACGTTGCTGAATACGGTCGTGCTGAACCGGTTGCAGTATCGGTTCCGCAACGTCCAACGCACGCCCCAGCCCGAACCGATCCTGGTGTCTATCACTGGTTCCCTCGCGCTCCTCGAAAAGGAAATTTCCGGCCTGTCTCCTGACAGGCGGCCTCCTGGGCTGGAGAGCCCGTCAGGTCAGCCGAAAACTCTCGGGCCTGACCCTACGCTGGTCGAAAGGATTCGCCTGGAGGCGCTCGACCAGAACACCTATGGCCTGTACGCTACAGACCTCAAACCAGTGATCGAGCAGGTAGGCCAACTGATGGCTGGTCTTGAACCACTGCTGGCGCCCGCCACGTCCGCCCTTGGCGCGAGGACCATGAATCTGTCCTCATCGGTGGCCGATGCGACCCTCAGTCACAGGGGATTTACGGTCACGAACATCAAGGTCGCGCAGTTCTTCGGCATTCAAGTCGGCGACACGATTACCAGCCTCAACGGCTTGCCGGTGAATTCTCCACTCAATGCCTGGTTGACCTTCCAGGAAATCTTTATCAGGAACCCGACCCTACAGGAGATCCGACTCGAGATGATTCGGGAAGGCAGACAAACGGTGAAGATGTATAGAATTCGATGACATTTCGAATTGCGAATTGCGAAATTACAATCCAGCCATAGTGTCGTGAAGGAACACACCCACCACCCTGAGCTCCCTTGAGGGGGCGAGCGACGCTTTAGGCTTCACAGATACGGGCCACAGTCTTCGGGCGAGTTCTAAAGGCTTGCTTTTTCAACCAATCGAGGTTAGCCTTTCCTCGAAATCTATGATCGACTGGTTGGAGGAGCGCGTATATGGATGAGCAAAAGCTGTTGGAACGCATTACCGTGAACCCCAAGATCTTCGGAGGAAAACCGATTATCCGAGGACGCCGTCTTGCTGTAGAGCACGTGCTCGGCATGCTGGCGGCCGGAGATACGATTGAAACGATTCTCAAAGGCTATCCGTGGCTGGAACGTGATGACGTGCTCGCGTGCCTGGTCTATGCACGCCGGGTTGTTGGTCACGAGCGAGTCGAACCGGTTCTCACTCAAACTTGAGCGTGAAACTCCTCCTGGACACCTGTGTGTGGGGCGGAGTCCTTGCTGAGCTGAAGACAGCGGGTCATGATGTTATATGGGCCGGGGAATGGTCGCAAGATCCCGGAGATGAGGAGCTGCTATCGCAGGCACATCGCGAAGGTCGCACGCTGGTAACTCTGGACAAAGACTTCGGAGAGTTGGCCGTCGTGCGCGGCTTACCTCACTCCGGAATTGTGCGGCTCGTAAATCTATCCGCAAAACAGCAGGCGGGCATATGTCTCCAGCTCTTAACTCTTCATGGCCAGATTCTTCAGGCAGGTGCGATCGTCACCGCCGAGCCAGGACGCCTTAGAGTGCGTCCACCCGAGGAACAAAACAAGCCACAGCGGTGAATGGCTGCTTCCCTGTCCAGTTCACATTCCTATTTTCCTCGTCAATTCCCAATTCGAACCTTCCAACTCGAAATTCCTCTTCGCCTGGCTCTCGGCTCTAGGCCCTCAGCTATGAGCGATTTCATAGCTCTCAGCCCTCAGCTCTCCGCTCCCCTCTCCTATTCCTCTCCCCTGAGGGGAGAGGGTTGGGGTGAGGGGGTCGACGGTCTGCGGTCTATTCGCCAAATTCGCAATTCGCAATTCGAAATTCCCATATTAGCAATCTGACCCTTTTCTTGCAGCCGGTGGACAATACGGGTAAATTAGGCCTGGTAAGACCTGCTGAGAAACGGTGCTTTCGTGACCACCAGGCATCTCATAATAGGCAGCTTCCTCGTTGCGCTAGTCCTAAGCCCTTTGACAGCCAAGGCCGCGGATTCCTCCGCCCCTGAGTTCTATGGCGGCCTCTTTGGTGGGGCGACCATTCCGTTCTCCCTGCAAGACCTTAGGCAAACTGACGGAACAACGATCACGAACTTGGACCTGGCCACCTCGGGCATCTTTGGCGCCAAAGTAGGGTTCTTTCTTCCAGGCCGCGACAGATGGATGGGCGTTGAAACAGAATTCTTTTACACCAATCCGCATATCAAGCAGCAAGAGGCAACGGTTACCGATCCAGTATTAGGACCTCAGACCGGCACTATTACTGGCTCACACGTGCGGGTCGCAACGTGGGCGCTCAACTGGATCATCAGATACCCCGGCGAGCGTTTTCAACCGTATGCCGGTATCGGCGCGGGACTCTTTTGGGGGAGGGTTTCAGGCAGCGTTTCCGGAACAGGTTCAGACACGAGCCCTGGGGTGAATGCCTTGGCAGGAGTACGGTTACTCCTCACGCAAAGATTCGCCCTGTTTGCAGAATACAAGTACAATCGGGTGACGTTCGATTTTGGAGGGGTAACTCACGCCCTGTACCAGGTCAACAACGTGGTCGGAGGGCTCTCATTCCATTTCTAATCCCCGTTGCTCCGGTTCTTTAGTTTTCCGTGGGCACAGAGCGATTCGATCGAGACCGCATCCTCCGGTAGACAACAAACGGAATAACTGGAATGGCCAACAGACCCACGCCCGTGCTCCCGAAGGCCAGCGACGGAGACCTCATGGCCAGGTCCGCCCACCAGATGACAGGCCGGAGCACCCCGCGCGCAACAGCCCGTCGCGTCTCGCTGGCCGCGATCGCGTCCGCGACCGGCGGGCTCAACCGGTAGTACTGGGAAACGAAAAGCTGGCCTAGATTGTCGGTGAGCAAATAGCGGTTACGGAATTCGCGCAGCACGTGCACTTCCTTGGCGAGCGGGGAACCATAGGCCGCCGTGGCGATGAAGCACCCACCCCCGCCCCCACCCCCACTGCTCGGCTGGCCCGAGACCACGAGATCTACCTCGCTCCCCAGACAAACGGTGCTGTCGAAGTCGGGCATCTGGCTAATCACTTCTCCAACCGGGACGGTACCGCTGGCCGTGACCATGACGTTGCCTACCACCAAATTCGCCCCCGTAATGGCTGTTTCTGCCGCAGTCTGCGTGAATCCGACCACATTCGGCACCATCGCGGTCGCTCCTCCAAGGCAGAACCCCGTGGCGTTCGGGTTTCCACTGGCATCGATCACGTACAGGAAGGCATTGTTCAGGTTGGTGAACGAGCCTCGATTCACGGTGATCGTAATCGAAGTATTCGACCACGCTGATGGGATCTGGATCTCGCGCACCGTTGACGCAGCAAAAGTGGAGGCATTGCCGATCATCACACGGGCCCACGTATCGTCTGCGTAGAGGTCGTCTAGCCAGACCCGATCGCCGCTCGCCGGTGGGTTAAAGATATCAGTAAAATTATCGATCATGATGAGCCGCCCATAGTTCTTGCCCAGCGTGGTGCCGTTGGTTAGGGTAGACTCCGACTGTACCTGTGTGCCGTTACGGACCCACTGATAGGACCCATTGCCCGAATTACTCCCGCAACCATCAACTGTGCCAAGGTTGATGCGGAATTCTTCGGTGATCCACTGGTTCTGCAGCCACGGAATACCCTGAAACCGATCGGGGTCAACGCAGCTTTCATTCAAGATGATGCCACCACTGCTGGTGCTGACTGCTAAGTTCCACGTGGCGTCATTGGTAGACCAGAAGCGGAATGTTTTTAGGTTAGAGGGCTTGGCAAACTCATAATACCGCTTCGCGTAGACATACACCTTGCCCGTAAAGGTCCGTGTGAATTCAAAACTGTGGCCAAGCTGGGCTGGGCTATAGGTCCCGACCGCGTTTTCGGTGGACAGACCGTACTGCGGAGAGCCTGTAGACAGACTCATATTGGTGATGGCCCCCCAGCTTGTGACCATCCCTAGGCCTGTAGGCTGGATGCCGCTTTGAAAATCCGCCCACACCAGCGGCTTGTTGGGGTCACTGCCGCCCTTGGCCCCGAACCCCGACCCGCTGATCGTGACCACGGAGCCATGGGTGAAGGGTGGCGATACTCCTGAAATGGTAGGCGCAGCTAATGCCTCAACGTAGAGCGTTCCGCAATAGGCGCCGACGAGCAGGACTGCGAGCCATGTTCTTCCTCTCAGGCCCACTATGCCTGAGTCTCCCTAGTGTGGTTGGCAAAACGCGCGATCATCGCTGGAGATGTATAACACACGGGCATGGAAATAACAGCAGACCGCGAGGAAAGGGAGGGATTGGAGTGCTAGTTGTCATTCTGAGCGCAGCGAAGAATCTAGCGCCCTCTCGATTGATTGAGACCGTTCACCCTTCGAGAGTTCAGGACTGGCCCTTCGACCAAGCTCAGGGCGGGCAGGTTCAGGGTGACAGGACCAGCAGTTGTCACCTTTATGGGATATTTGCAGCCGGCCTGCCAATTACCCCTGGATTTTTAACGATAGTTGCAGCTATGTTTGAAATCAAGACAAGAGGAGCGGATTTGATCCGATGGACACCCAGAGTAACCTGGTCATCAGTCTACCTGAGCCGGCAGGTTCGAATTGGTCGTTACTCTGGTCACCGCGAGCGAATGGTTGAAATCCCAGGTGACGGTGATGCAGTGAACCCCGTGCCACCGCGGCTTCCGTGGATACGGGGTGAAGGCTACGGTATACAGGCTGGACAATAAGTGGTTCCGGCAGGATCCAGCGACGAATGGTCAAGCACTACATATAGGGCAGGTCGGGTCGTCAAAGGACACATTTTGCGTTGCCGGAGATGATGCCAACTGAGCATCCTGTTCACATCCTGGGAATACAAATTGCTATTAATCGCTCCCGGTCTCATTCAGGTAGGTAAGCTCTTGCGTCGTTTTTTGATGGATGATTGAAAAGGGGATGATCACCATGAAAAGCCAGCATCACCGATCAGCACGAAGCACCTGGCGCGGCTACCTCACCGGGTTGATCGTACTCGGTCTATGTTTTGGCAGCTCGCCCTCGGCTGCAACCGCCGGGCTTGCGATAGAGACCCATCTCAGCAATGGGATCATCCTTGCTTCACAGTCGGTCGACGAAATTTCATCCGAGACGCAATCGGCATTCAATGCAACCGGTCTACGCATATACCGGGTCGACAATGATGGGATGCGGGGCTGGTTTAAACGTCTGTGGAAAAAGTTCCACGACTCGGTATCGGGTGGCTCGAGCCAACCATCCCCGACTCCGACTCCGCAACCGACCCCGACAACGACCCCAACTCCGCAGCCGACCCCGACAACGACCCCGACCCCGCAGCCCACTCCGACGCCCAGCACCGGTCAGCTTCCGGGCACCATGACCTTTACCGGTATGGAAGGCGGTCCGAAGCCTCCGTCCCAAACCATCAACGTGACCAATACGGGAGGGGGCACATTGAGCTGGAGCGCGAGCCAGCCTGCCTCATGGCTCACCCTCACTCCGAACTCGGGCACAACCACGACGGAGACCGACGTGATTACGGTGAGTGTGAACACAGGCGGCATGACTGCGAACACGTACCCAACCACGATCACGATCTCGGCCCCGGGGTCCACCGCCTCGACACAGCTGGTACCGGTCACCCTCACGGTCACACCGCCAACTTCGACCATCGGCCTAAGCCCAGCAAATCTGGCATTCGTCGGACAACAGGGTGGCACTCAGCCGCCGGTTCAGACCTTCAACATCACCAATAAGGGGAAGGGGACGCTGAGTTGGACTGTCAGCGAGGCGAGTAGTTGGCTCAGCCTCACCACCCCAGCCTCTGGCACGACAACGACCGAGACGGACGTCATTGGGCTGACCGTGAACACCGCCGGCCTGACCACCAACACCTACTCGGCACCGATAACTATCACAGCCTCTGGGGCTTCGAATAGCCCGCAGCAGATCATGGTAAGCTTGGCCATCACTGCACCGGCATCAGGGATGGCCAAGTTGACCTGGGACCCAAATACCGATACTAATCTGACTGGCTATAAGGTATACGCGGGGACGTCCCCGAGAGCATACGGCTCGCCAATCACCGTAGGAAATGTCACGACTTTTGATGTGATCAATCTAACCGCAGGCCAAACCTATTATTTCGCGGTGACCGCGTATAATGGGAATGGAGAAAGCAGCTATTCCAACGAGGCGAGCAAAAGCATCCCATAAGGCAGGTGCACCCTAAGGTAAGACGGCATGGTTTTCCGTTGTACCTGGATACAGTGAGGCGCCAATGACGCTGACACGATCAATGACAACGGCTCTATGTTTCTCTTTTTCTTGGTTAATTTTCTTTAGCGGGAGCGGCCTAGCTGCCCCAAGCGTGAGCAACGTGAGCGGAACCTTGACTCATGGATCATCTGTGACCATCACGGGATCAGGGTTTGGTGCGAAGGGCGGCAGTGACCCCAATAAGCCGCTCATCTGGGCAGACTTAGAGAGCAGCATCCAACCGACAACCCTAGGCGTTGTCACAAGCTGGGGGGCTATCACCAACATGAGTCTGTCCTTAGCTGCCCCGCAGTACGGTCTGTCCAGGCAAAACGCCGTGGGAACGTTTAGCGCGACCCAGCTTACCCACAATTTTGAATTCACACGTTCCTTTACCAGCAAGGTATATGTCTATGCCAAGAGGTACTACGAGTTTGCCCAGCCGACCAATATCAAGATGTTCCGCTTCTGGTCCACCAACGACTCCGCATGGAATATAGTGTCCAGCACCAGCAATGGTGGCATCATCTTGAATGAAAGCTGCGTTGACCCCGATCGGTTTCAGGGTATTCCGTGGCTGCAGAACCAGTGGATCACTGAAGAATTCCTCATCAATCTGGGTACAGTCGCCAGTTGTGGGAGTAATTCGGGCAATGGGTCCTATCAGTGGCTCCGCAACGGAACCCAGGTACAGTCGGAGTCTAGCCTGACCACCGGCACGACACTGGGTAAGAACTATGGGCGGCTCATCATGCTTGACAATTTTACCGATATTTTTAACCCGCCGGCGAGCGGCCAGCGCATCTGGCTAGATGATCTCTATGCAGACGATACGTGGGCCCGTGTGATGATCGGCAATGCCTCGACCTTCGCTGCATCCACAGTGCGTGAGATCCAAATCCCCTCGGCCTGGTCGAACACGTCGATTACGATTGCCGTGAATCAAGGATCTTTTTCAAGCCTGGCCAACAAGTACCTCTACATTATCGACGCGAACGGCCAAGTCAATGCACAAGGTTTCCTGTTATGCTCCTCTCCTTGTCCAGGGGCACCGACCGGACCGAAGAACCTTCGAGTACAATAGACGGAACACTGACAAACTACTCCGTCAGGCAAATCACCCGGCCGTGGGTCAGTTCCTACAGCCGTCTATTTATCGCTCCAGTGCGCTCAACAAAATTCACGATCTTGTAGCCCAATCCCGGGGCATATCTACGGATCTCCCTAAGCCTCGCGGTCGTCCCCTTTCCCAATACCCGTCGCTTCCTCATTTGGGCAGGTAGCCCTAGAATGGCATCTCTGAGGGCTCGCAGGTACCAGATCGGTTGCCCCCGTCTGAAAGCGAAGAGGAACGTCGTGCCGAGTCGATAGAGCAGATGTTGGAAAATCCACTCGGCCGGGTAATATTTCACGATAAGCCAAATATAGTTCCGGGTGTTGTAATAGCTGTTTCTCCATGATGTCCTTTGCATTCGGGAGATTTTGTGGCAGACCTCGATGTCTGGCGAGTAGATGATCTTGAAGCTCCGATCAAGGATCCGGTACGCCAAGTCGTATCCTTCATGGCTAATGAAGAAGTCCTCCGGATAATAGCCCACCGCTGAAAAGACGTGCTTCCTGAACGCGACAGCACCTTCAGAGATGTAATCGGTTTCAAAGCTCGTCTCGCTGTATTCCTCAAAAGGCCTGGGATGAAACCAGTTGAAGGGGATCAACTCTTTTGTATCGTGATAGAGAATCTTGAAAGTGATCACATCCGCGTCTGTGTTCTTTTCGAAGGCTGTGAGGACCCGGTCCACCTCATCCGGCCGAGCAAAGACTACGTCATCGTCCAGAGTAACGATGATTTCTCCCCGCGCTGCTTGGATACCAGCGTTTCGTCCTCCGCATCCTTTGTTTTCCGACAGCCTGACGCAGCGCACCTCCGGGTAGCTGGCAACGATCACCTCGTACGTTCCGTCCTCGGAATGATTGTCCACGACAACGATCTCGAATTGGCCATACAAAGTCTGTTTGCGGAGGTCCTCCAGCAACTCGAGCAACATGTGCTTGCGGTTGCATGTCAAGATAACAACAGAAAGTGGAATACTGTCCGAAGGAGTCATGGCGACGCTAGCCTATCGTACAAGTCGAGATACCTCCCAGCCATCACTGCCACTGACAGATCGGTGGCTACCTTCACTTGAGAGGCCTTGCCCAGTCTGCTTAGCAGCCCAGGATCAACGTACAAGGACCGTATGGCGCCAGCCAGCGCGTCCTGCTCGCGGGGCGGGACCAGGAGCGCCGTGTCCCCATCCCTGAGGATCTCCGGTATACCACCCACTGCCGATGCGACGATCGCGAGACTCTGGGCCATCCCTTCGAGCATGGCGTATGGAATGCCCTCCTGAAGGGATGGGATCGCCATTGCATCCAGGTCGCTTAGGTGCGGCTCCATCGGCCTGACAAAGCCCCGAAACACAACTCGTTCAGAAAGCCCATGCGCGGCGCAATATTGTCGCAACTCGTCCTCCAAAGGACCAGTTCCGAAGACGTGGACTTCCAGGTCGTCCAGGTCGCGCAGCTGCCTAAGCGCCCTAAGCAAGTACAGGTGGCCCTTGACCTTGACCAGTCGCCCAATCACACCCACTCTGAATCTGCGTGTGCCGGCGAGGGAGCTCTCGGTTCGGCCGGCCGCTCCATCACCGTTAACCTCAACACCGTTATAGATGACGGCTTGGACGGTGCCTTCAGGTCTGCCTCGGCCCTGGCAGGCGAGGTCATTGGAAACGAACACCACGGCGTTATGCGTGACCATCGAGACCAGTTCAGCAATCTTCACATTCAGCTGCATCTTCAGCCGCGCTCGGCCTCGATCGGTTTCCACTGCGCCGTGTTCCGTTTTCACGACCTTTGCCCCTGCCCATCTGCCAGCGATCCCGCACAGGAGGTTCGCTTTATATCCGTTTGTATGAACGATCTCCACGTTCCCTTTCGCAAAAACGGCTCTGAGTTGACCTATCACGCCCAAGTCATATTTATGCCGTTCCCTGACTATTTGAACTGGTAAGTCGTTTTTACGCAGCTCGTCGGCCAGCTCTCCATCTTGGAAGAGCACGCACAACACCTTCGCGTCTCCGCTTGTGTGGAGCCGCCTTGCAAGCGCCAACACAAAGGACTCAATTCCGCCATAAAGCTCACCTGCCGTACACAACGCCACCGTCCTGGCCGTGGCCCGAGTCGCTGCGCTCATATGTCCACCTTAAGAGCGACCTTCTCGCATGTGCTTACCCAGACCTTGCCAGTTGAGACAAGAAGGGGCAAACTAGCAAACTTAACTTTGATGTTTGACACAGAGGACCACAATAGAGATCGGCTTTCGTGCGTTGCCATTACCTCACAACTTCACACAGACCGCTGCTTGGCCTGAGCCACCGTTAACAACAAAGCATCCAACTGGTCTGCCGACTTCCTCACATCGAATCGTTCCCTCGCTTTAAGTGCGAAGGCAGCCGCCTCAGCTTTGAGTATGTCACGATTGCGGATCACTCCACTTAAGGCTGAAGCCAGGCCTTTAGAGTCCCCAACCTTCTTGAGCACCACAGCGGGAGTATCCTTGACGATCTCTCTGAGACCGATGCACGGCGCCGCCACGACCGGACACCCCAAGACAAAGGCCTCCATCGGAACTAACGGACATGCCTCAGACAAAGAAGGCATCACGACTGCATCCAACCCACGTAGGATGCGTTCCACATTATCCGTGAAGCCGTAGAACACAAAATACTGGGACAGTTCTCTCTTGTGGATCATTGCCTTGTATTCGCGGACGAACGCCCCATCATTCACAGCCAGGACTCGAATGTTTAGCTGTGCTGCACGTTCATATGATAGCTCCTCAATCGCCTCGATCAGGTGCGCGAAACCTTTCTCAGGCATGAACCGGCCCAGAAATCCGAATATGACTGTGTCGTCACCTATATTCAGTTCCTGTCTCAACGCAGAACGATAATCGAATCCGTTTTCACGCATACTGCTTATGCGCACGCCATTTCGGATGACGACGCACTTTGTTTCTTGCCTCGCCAGCGCCGGCAGAAACTCAACCAGATTCAGGCGCAGGTCTTCGCTGACACAATGAATCACGTCTGCTTGGCTGAGGAGCCAGCCGAGCAGCCACCTGGTTAAGCGTCCTATCCTCCCGGTGAATTCCTCCCGCCTCAGTGCACCATGTGGGGTGACGATATGCGGTAGCCCCACAGGCCAATTTCCAATCACAGCTAAAATGGCAGCGGTTAGACCATGCGAGTGGATAATGTCGACCTTCCTGTGCCAGCAGAGCAGAAAGACATCCCAAACCATTGCTGCCAAACGCCAGCTCCCCTGTTCCCGGAGCACCTGGACCTTGAAACCGCTGAGGTCATCCTCCAGCGGTCTGTTTTCCGTGTCCGCCACCGTCACAATCGTAAAGTGGTACCGGTTCCGGTCCAGGCTGCCGTAGGTGTACTTCAGGTAGGTACGGATACCACCGACAGGGTGGCGGATCACCGCGAGAAGACGAATTCTCTTTCCCATTGCGGCTCCTCCGCTGAAGCGATACTGCTCGATTCAAGTTCAGCTAATCGTCTAATCACGACCGAGAGCCCACCAAACAGGTACCATTCATAGCTTGACAGTCCGTAAGTTGCAAAACTGAACAGAATGTTCATCAGTAACCACACTTGCATGGCACTGCTGATGTTCCCCAAATAGCTGATGCCGTGCACACGCCCCCTTATGTGAGTGAGAACCACACGGAAATTCACGATAACAGATTTTAGGAATACCAGAAAGATGATCAAGGCCACAATGCCTCCCTCTTGCAGAATTTCCACGTACAGGTTATGCGCCGGCTTAGCCTTCCCAATCGCATTGTAGTTGGCTTCTTTAGAGGTGCCTAGCCCGTGACCGAAGATGGGCCTGTTCCACACAACTTCAAGGTTCACTAAGATGCCCTCCGTCCTACCCTGTGCGGTTCCTGCAAAGCGCACGTCGTCTCTGGCGATGGACAGATAACGTTCCCTCTGCAAGTCATTCATGTTCGCCACGCCAACGACTGCGCCAATAACTACGATCATGACCATTAAGAGCTTACGCTGGCTTTTCATGAATATGCCAAAAAGAATCACGGCAAAACCCACCATTCCACTTCGTGAAGCGGTAAGAACCAGCGCGTAGACAAAGATGGGAAACAGGCCGAGGTAGGCCAGTCTGTACCTGGGCCCAGTAGTCAGCGTGTGGTAGTGCAAGAAAATGACGGCCGTGATGATCACGTAGGCCAGACCGTTGGGATTGATCGTGTCGGAGGGAGCCCCTGACAGCCTGTCCATAAACTCGCCGAAATCCACGAAAGTGCTATCCCCCCAGTAATCATCTACAAGGTGGAGATAGACGGGCTCGAGAACCCGGAATACCTGACACCCAATGAACACGCCCATGAACGTACGCAATCGCTCCTCTGTCGTGAGTGTAGCGACGGTAAAAAAGTAGAAGATGACGGCCTTCACAAGATTAGGAATCCCAGTCCACAACACACTCCCAGGCCATTGCACTAATGGAACGGTTACAATGAAGTACCCCAATAAAAGACGCAAGACCTTGTCGGTCTCAGTCACGTTCTCCTTAACCTCTCCTTCCCGCTTCGCGATAATCAAGACCCCGGTCACTACAACTAGCAGTAAGTCAAACCTTACCAGACCGAGAATGGGAATTCTCGCCGGGAGATGCAGGAGGTAGCTAACGATGAATAGTAAGTATAACTTAAATACCATGGGAGCAACGAGTTGATTCGCGAATCCTACGGGTGAGAACAGCTCTGAGCCAGGGAGGCACTCCTAGGTCGTGCTTGGATGTCGGTTTGATGGGTCTGACATCGCAGTTTTGTCAGACTGTGAGCGCTCGATGCGATTTACCACATTCACCCAAATCAATCTCACCAAGCTTCTATACGGCGTCCAATTTAAGGGCCGAAGCAAACACAAGCGGCCCACTGCTAGGAGAGCAACCATGGGGCGTGTGGTCTCAAAGCGTCTGAATTTTACGTAGGTTTCTACCCACTCGGAAAACTTAACCATCTGTCGGGTGACCTGTGCCGGATGCTCCCCGCGAAAGCGATCCTCGATGATGCGACCCCACAACGCCCTCGCCTCGCGGTCTGAAGAGACCTGGCCATCTCTCACGCGATACGCCGCCAATTTCTCCGGCACATAGTCAAATTCTGTTACGAGGCTCAGCCTTAGCCAGAGGTCATAATCCTCATTCAGTCCAAGCGATTCGTCGAAGGCCCCGCATTGGTTCAGCAATGCCCTCTGCACCATGCATGATGAGTAGCTGACAAAATTATTGCCATAGAGGTGTGGAAGAACTTGGCCTCGGAACAACATTCGCGGTTCAGAGGGAATTATGTCGCCCCAATCCTCGACCCAACTCACATCTGTACATACCAGTCCTGCTGAGGGGTTATTCCGAAAGACCTGCAACTGCTTCTCCAGTTTCGTGGGCTCCCAGAAGTCATCGGCGTCGAGGAAGGCGATGTACTCTCCGTTTGCCTTGGCGATTGCCGCGTTTTTTGCTTTCGCTACTCCGCTATGAGGTATCCGGTAGTATCGAACTCCATGACTCTCCATGAATTGTCGGATTACCTCATCTGTATTATCTGTAGAACCATCATTGACAACGATGACCCCAAAGTCGCGATATGTTTGGGCAAATACCGATTGAAGCGCCTGCGGCAAGTACTGCGCACAGTTATACGTCGCGATGATCACACTGACAGTAGGCATTACGATTGTTCTCCTACCGGACTCTTGTCCTGGCTCCATATTTAGGATGGTGTGCCCATTCATCACGTCTGCCTCTTACGCCCACTCGTAATACTGGCAGAGATCTACGGAGCTGTCATGCTGAAATTCGATGATGAGAGAGGGTGCCAATGTCTTAGCCATCTTGATCAATGCCCTTCGCGCGATACGATATAGAGCTGGTTCGTAAGCGCAGTCGGGCTGAGCCGTAAAGACCAGGCGAGTCGGGACAAGCTGATACCTTGAACACAACTGCGAGAGTGTCTTGACCGAGAAGTAATAGGTATGGTCCTTGTGGGTCGGTTCGGATCCACCCCACATATATTTCACAATATTGAATGAATACGCGTTTGGGACCCCTATGATCAGCCGCCCGGAGCCATTGAGTACTCCCTTGATTCCTTCAAGGAACAAGCCGGGATTGCTCATGTGCTCAAGGACATCCCCTGCGAGTACGACATCGAATGTCTCGCGCAGTACGATGCTCTCTGCATCCATGCAAAGAACGTCTGCGAATCCACTCTCCTGGAGTATCCGGATGCCTTCCTCAGAGTTATCTATACCCACCAACCGGGAACACACTTTGGCCAGGTGTTCGTGTAGCAATGTCTTCTGCCTAAGCCGTTCGGCCGTAATCGGGAAGTCGCTGCAGCCGACGTGCAGGACAGACCGATTGGAGCAGGTCGAGGCCAAATAGGACGTCCTGTCGATCATCAGCAGTGCCCTCCCCGCTCGATCGAATATCCTCACCGGAGCATAGATCGACAAATGATGACTCCTCTCACCTCGACACGTTCCTTTGGACCTAGCTCACGGAGCAGGATCGCAGCCTAGCCTCGCGGCTGCCACGCATCAGTTGTACATCAATTTGATTATGCCCGTTCATCTCCGCCACGGCATGGCACATGGGCTTCCATCTGATTAACCTTGCTTTCAGCGCATGATCACGAGATGAGGGTCCGCAGAACTGCACGTGCCGTCAGATGCTCGAGCGCCCGCTTCATTTGACACGACACATATTCCCCGCCCCACAGCTTCCATAGAAACTCCTCGAAGTCGGACGGTCCCTGACATCGTCTCAGAGTAAACTGGGTCTCATGATGGAAGTCGTCATAATGCGCCACCACCCCGCCTTCAAATCCTTGCTCGTCCAGAAATCGAACGATCACGTCACTGTAGTCTTCCCTCGTTCCATTCGGAAAGGCGAATACTTTCACGTAGCCTTTCGACATCGCAGCGAGATGGTCATGGCTCCTGATGATTTCATTCTGCCACTCATGCGGTTCGCAGCGTGTCAGAATCGGATGTGTGACGCTGTGGGGTCCGAACGTGATCCCATGCTCCGCCATCGTGCATAACTCGGCTACGGTGCATCCTTGGTAATTCTCGGGTGGATGATCTGGCACGGTGACGTTCAATGTCCTTGAAAGGCTCCGAATGAGCTCCCAGGTCTCGGCAGGGCTGGCCTGGCAGCAAGCATCTGCGACACGGAGCCAACTGATGTGCTTGTCCTCTTTCGTTGCCAGATCCAAATCAAGCGCCCCTCTCCAATACCCAATCCTGGCCGAGACCCGTGCTGTCCCGTCGAGGATGTATCGAATGGCGTCCCACCAGAGCCACGCCCCTGGGTGCAAAAACCCGGTTGTGACAAATAAAGTCGCGGGCAGATTGCGTTTCTTGAGTTCTGGATACGCCACCTCATAGAAATCTCTGTATCCGTCATCGACAGTGATCACACACGTTCCTCGCCAATCTCTGCGCCCTTCCTTCCGCTGGAGCAGGAATTCGGTCAGGCTCAACACTTGGAAAGATCGTTGCAGCACGTCGAGCTGACCACACCAAGCACCACGGCTGACCGCTCTGTTCCCCATTCCATTTCCAAAGTGATGATACATGAGGATCGGGCAATGCCCCCTGGCCAGCCACGAGAGGAGTTGCCGCGCAGGCCAGAGACCCAGGATGGCCCGCTTCACCGCCCTCTTTAGGCCACTAGAGCTACCCTTGGCCAGCCACGCCATGGTCTTAATTATGGAGGCTTTGTCCTTCCTGCTGCTTCGTGAGGCGTACCCTGCAGACAGACTCAGCGGTCGGACAGCCTGCGTGATTTGTTCGAAACAGCCTCCGAACGCAGCATCGTCTTTGAACATCGGGTCCGGGATGTCTCGCGGCACTTCTGGGGAGAGAGTAGTCAACAGAAACGTTTTCCCCACCGCCCGGTGGAAACGACGCTTGAGTTCTAGAAGCTGCCAGACCTCCATGACAAAGATGACTTCCGCTGTCTCCACCATTTCCGCAGTGACCGGAGTCGACGTATGGCGGGTCAGGTCTACTCCGAGTTGCTCGGCCGTGATCATCGCCCTGGGATCTGCCGGCCTTCCCGGTCGTGTGTCGAGTCCCGCGGAAACGATTCGCACGGATTGGTTGCCAATCACATTGGCTAAGAGGTTCGCAGCGAAAGGGCTCCGGATGACATTTCCACTACAGACGAGCAGGATGTTGGTTGCACGCTTCAGTCGCCTGATTACCGTCCTCGGATTGAGCCTTTTCCACGAGGCCCGAGCGATCTCTTTCAGCAACCGCAGCTTATTCCGTGCGTCGACGAGCGTCTGGCTCGCAACCCTATACAGATCGATCAACCCCGGCCACGGATCTCTGAAATCGAACGTGTCCGACCGCTCTTTTGGATTCAGGATTCGACAGCAATCCAGAAGGATCTGCGAGTAGCTTGGATGCGGCGCCGATTCGTTCTTGCTCCTCCTGCCGAACACCGATTCTCTCAGCCACATCGCCTCTTTTGAAAGGTTCCTGCAGCGAACTCCTATGCGATAGCCATTCTGAAACACGTGCTTGTCATCGACCATGAGTTCAAAGAGATATTTTGGGAAGTCCGCTCCAGCGGCCACCGCCAAGGGCAGTGCCCCCCAGAACCGGCCGTTGATTTCTATTAACCAGGCTTTCCCCCGCTCGCGATCAATTTTGAACTCGACCATGGCCGCGCCATGCCAACGAAGCTCTCTTGCTAGCTGGCTGGCCCACTCTGCCAGCATTGGGTCGATGGCTTCGGTCACTCGGTATGAACTACCACCTCCGGTCAAAGGCACTTCATGGAGTCGCCGATATTGGCACTGCGTGACGATCCTTCCATTCGAAGCGAGTATTCCTATGCCAACCCCCTGTCCAGTGACACGCTCTTGAAGAACGACAGGACCAAAGGCTAGGAGTGGAGATACTCCTCCATATAATTCTCCCTGGCTCCATGCGTAGGAGACCGACAGTGAACGGCCTTCACCGTCCAGGCCCCAGACTTTCGAGCGATCTGGTTTTATGACCAAGGGGTAGCTTACTTTTCCAAAAGCGGCCCCTAGATGATCTAACTCTTTGACTTCTTTCACAGCAAACGTTCTCGGAATAGGAATTCCTAGCGACCTCGCCACGTCGCAAGTGCGACTCTTCGAGAGCACGACGTCTAACGATTCATTAGAAGCCATGGCAAGCACTGTGTGTTTTTCAACCGATTTCCGATTCTCCATCAGTGGGCCAATTGTTACATCCGTGACAGGAATCACGAGCGAGTATGAGTGCGTTTCAAGATGTTCCACTATAGACGTCTGAAAACCGACAGGATCCGACAAGGGATCTGGGTATGGCAGCAGACCGCTACAGAATCTCGACAATCCCGCTATTGCACGTGTCGTCGACGCCCCAACCTGAACCCGCACCCCATTTCTGCCGAGCGAACGTACAATCGCCAGGGCTGACTGATTGTTCCCGTCTAACACCAGAGCCGATTTACGCATCATCTGCCCTAGGATGCACTCATGGCGCCAAGTGACTCCCTGTTTGATTCAACCCCTCGTTCCGGCCGATCTTGCAAATGACCTCTCGACATTTTCCTGATCGAGGGTTTCTTGGGAGTTCCGGGACACGTCGGACATGAACATCGATTTCCGGTCCCATGAGTTGTTTGACTTGTCTGACCGCCTCGTTCTCCACCTCACTCGAGAAATCGCCTGTCACCACCAACCATACCTCCAGCTCTTTTACGCTCTCCTGTACGAATTGAGCGAATCGTATGGATGATAGATCCATGAACAAATCTGTGAGCATGAGGCCGGCGACTGTCGATCCATCAGCCTTGTATAACCAATCGGTGTCACGACCATCTAACCCTTGTAATACCGGCAACGGAGACCCGCATTCACATAGCTTGGGTGAGAGAGCCCCGAAGTCCCCAGTCCGGCTTCGGATGAACGGCATCCCGTAGTTGAGCAGATCAGTAATCGTAATTTCTCCGGACTCGCCAGGATCGACCGGTCGTCCATCTTTGATAATTTCCACAAACACGCTTTCGATATCGATATGAAACCCAGCATGCTTCTCACATTCGAACCCGATGCATCCATACTCACGCGTGCCGTAGAGGTTAAAGACCTCTCCCCCGTACACCTTCTGGACAAACTCGCGTTGCGCAGGAGCCAACCGTTCAGCGGTCGTAATGATTGTCCTGACCTTGATCGGTTCAAGATGCCGCTCCTGGATGAGTCTGCCAAACTGGACCATAGCCTTGGGATACCCATACAAGACGGAGGGCTTAAATCGTTCCAGCCTTCGATAATAGTCCAGCATGTTTTGCTCGCTCATAACCGTACAGGAGAGAATCTCTTGACTACTTGCGAACTTCCTAAACCACTTCTTGATACTGCCGCGGACTCCATTGTGCGGCAAATCGGCATGTGCTCCCCACACAAGAGCCCTGCGAGTGCCAGGCCGATACCCGCACAGTTCCAGCATGCCCCATTGGCGCCCCACCCGGCTCACGGTACACTCGTGGTCTCTGTAGAACGGCGTCTGCGTCCCCGTCGTCCCACCGGTATAATCCAAGTCGAGCTCGCTTCTTTGAAAGCGATCAGAGACCAGCGACAACGCCTGCTCCTTGATGATCGCTTTAGTCAGGAACGGAAGCCGCTGCAGATCTTCCAACTTGAAGCAAGGTGATGGGGAGAATCCAATTCTCTCCCATACCCCTCGATAGTAGGGTGAAGTCTCGTACGCATGAAGAAGGATGTTCCGCAGCTTCCTCTCAACATCTTTTTCAAGAGACTCCCGATCTTTCCTTACACTTGCCAGGAATTGCGCACGCTTCGGCTTCCAGCCGGACAGCCGGTCTCGTGTGCACAGAATGTCGTAGGCAAGCGATCTCGATAGCTTGTCTATGGTTCTCACTGCGGCATCGATCATGCTGTCAGCCCTTCGGCCCTCCGGGTAGCTGTAGACCGATTTCCAGAATCATCTAGTCTTCTGAGCGACAGACTCGTGGTGCGAGTGGTGACCTACTTTTGCACCACGAGCAACAGTCGCGCGCGCTTCCACGAAGACGCCTGCATGTAGACGCGCGCGCAGCTCAAGCGGGTTATGTAGGTGTTGAATGAGTACCTGCCCAACAACCGGCAGATATGTGCCGGACTATCAATCGCGTATGCCTCGATAGAATAGCCGGGGAACAACTGTTTCAATTGTGGGATGGTGAAGTTCATCACACTGAAGCGATCGGCTGTCAGCCGGACTGCCGTCAGGTCACTGTGCCACAGAAAGAACAGCCTTCCGCCCGGTTTCAGGTGCCCCATCAGGCGACGCGCGCTGGCGGCTCCTTCCCCCGGATTGTCGTATGCATTGAAGTACATGAACCAGAAGCAGAACGCGTAGTCAAAGGCTTCTTCACGCTCAACATTGAAGGCATCACCACAGAGCCATTCCACCGTGTTGCCGTACCTCTCAAGGCAATACTTGATTGCCTTTTCGCTACGATCAATTCCGGTAACTTGGATGCCACGCTGCTGAAAGAGGCCGCAATAAAACCCGTTGCCGCATCCAATATCCACTAGCCTGGAGCCGGGCACGACGTTGAACCGTGCCATAAGGCAATCCAGAAATCTTCCCTCTCCCTTGTGATCATGATAGAAATACGGCTTCTGGAGGGTCTCATCCGAGTAATACTCATCGTACGCTCTCCATTCGAACTCAGACCGTGCCGACTGGTTTTCCGGATATGTACTGGGTTTGACAACCATCATCTTTGCCTATCGTCCTGGTCTATCGAAAACCTCCTCTCCGAGTTGCGCCGCAAGCGGTTCGCTAAACGAACATATTAACTAGAGACAGTTGCCATAGAAAATCGGTACTTGCCTGATTGTTCTGGGGGGATGATCTCCTGATACGTGCACTCGAGCTGCATCTCCTCGCCAAGGTAGTCGCCGACTCTGCGCCGTAGGATCTCGATCGAGTGGCCGTTCCATTCCCGCCCCTTCACCAGCTTAATCGTGGTCTTGCGCCTTTCCGTCTGGACAAACTGAACCTGCTTGATGCCGGGAATGTTAGTGATCACATAGGTGGCCAACACTACCCCGGACACTCTTCGGCCGTTCGTTGCCGTTAGAAAATCCGTCGTCCGCCCACCCGAGATCGTCATGAGGGGTAGACCTCTCCCGCATGGACACGTGCCCGGCAGGAATGCTCCTACATCTTTGATCCGGTACCGGATGAGCGGCATGGCGTAGTTCTTCAAATCCGTGATGACTATCTCCCCTTCGCCCTGATCTCCATAGGAACCCTTTGGAAGCACTTCCACAAGGAGATTCTCGGCATTGATGTGCATCCCCTTCCTCTGCGTGCACTCTGAGGCAATCACGGAGAATTCCCGACACCCGTATCGGTTCAGGACCGGGCAGTGGAACGTCTCTTCAATGGTCCGTCGGCTATCGGGAGACAGGACCTCTGCCGACGTGATGATTGCCTGGGGCCTGATCAGATCGCTTCCCGCGCGTTTCACGTATTCCGCGAACAGACCCATCATGCCCGCATAAGCCAGGATGATCTTCGGTCGGTACTCTGCCAAGCTCTTGGCAAATTGAGCCATCAGGGCTTCGTCGAAGGACGACGCATCCAGCAGCAGGTGTCTCTTCAACAGCAGATTCCTCAATCTATCTTTGAGGCCGGTGTAGAACTGTCGATCGCGGGTTGCACCCCAAAGGATACCGACCTTGTCGCCGATGTCCCATCCAGACCATCGGTCATGCCTCATCATCGCGCCATCTCTGCTGTCCAACCTCCGTCGGTCGTAGTAGAAGGTCATCGGGCTGCCGGTCGATCCCCCGGTCATGTCCTTCAGAAGCTGCTCTGGCCGATAATTCGTCGAGATCATCTGCTCCCAGTAGTCCTGAATATCCTCCTTCGTGGTGAGCGGGACCCTGCTGATATCGTCAGGCGACCGAAGATCTTCTGGCCTCAACCCCACGCTGTCGAATCGTGCTTTATAGAATGCGCAGGTCGAATAGGCATGGCTGATGAGTCTCTGAAATTGGGTCCACTGGAGTTCCCTGATCCGGTCCGGACTCCAATACTGCGTGCGCTCCAATTCCTCAAGGTCAGCAAGAACTTGGCTTCGGTTCTTCGCGACCCACATCGGGTACAGAATGTTGCGTACGAGAGGCGCGTACATGTCCATAGTTCTAAGCCAGTTTCCTTTATCGCTTGGCTAGATTTTCGGGACGGAAAATCCGATTAATAAACAGGCTGGCGGCCATTGGGTTACACCTGGGTCAGTTCTGCGTATAGGTCCATGTAGGACTGAGCCATCCGCTCAGCTGTGAACCAGGTGTCGAAGTTGCGTTTTGCATTGATCCCCATCCTGAAACCCAGTGTCGGTTCGGAGAGTACACGCGCGATGCGATCGGCGAGTGCCACCACATCGCCCGGCGCCATGAGGTAGCCGTTTACCCCATCCTGGATCAGCTCCCGGTTGCCGCCCACGTTGGTGCAGACGATGGGTTTTCCGCAACCCATGTACTCGAGCACCGCATTGGAGAGCCCCTCTGATTCCGAGCACAAAACACACACGGTGCACTCCCGGATTACAGGAATCGGATCGGACACGAACCCAAGAAAGTGTGTTCGCGAAACGATCCCGAGTGTTCGGGCCAGTTTTCTGAGCGGTTCCTCCTCGTCCCCCTGCCCGGCCAGCAGCAGGTGTGCGTTGGGATGCTGCTCCAATACTCTGGCGAACGCCTCCAGGAGGTGAGCATGATTCTTCCATGGATTTAGGTTCGCGACCATCCCGACGATCGGCTCGTCTTCCGCGATACCCAGAACCTTTCTGACGTTCACCGAGGAGCTGCTGACGAACCTATTGTGTTCGTGCCCGTTCGGAATGACGGCGATTTTCTTCCCGGCGGCCCACTCCTGCCGCACCACATTCTCGCGCACCGCTTGGCTGTTTGCGACAATGCGATCTACGAACAGATTGCTGACCCTCAGGGCCCAGCGCTGGGCTGCGGTCTGCCAAAACCCCATGTCGCGCTTCGACACGACCACTCGTGCCCCGCCCAGCTTGCAGAACAAGGGCGCCGCAATTGAGGCATCAGGAAAGTAGATGTGTACCACGGACACCCCCGCACGGCGGATGGCGCAGCTTAGCCGCCACAGCTTGGCCAGCGCATCGAGGCTGAGCAGTTTCCCGATCTTGCCGACGCTGACCGGGCATGGGAGCTGCAAATTCCTTAGCCCCTCCGAGTCGCGGAACACAGCCAGGGACGGCTCAAAGGTGTCCGTGTCCAGCCTGCGCAACAATTGGAGCAGTTGGGATTCCGTCCCTCCTTTCGTTCCATCGAGCTGATCGATTAGATACATGATTTTGATGGGTCCCCTGCACATAGGGTTTAGGTTCGTGGAGTGTTAGGAATGGGACTGTTTTCTTACCCTGCCCTCGGCGTCCAGATCACTAGTTTCCTACCAGATAGAAACTTAAAGAACGCATGGCCGGCCGCGACATTGATCAAGGCAAAGTAATATGGGAACGTGAGATACGCGCTCGGCCGCCCGCGACGGTCCAGCTGATACCCAACGTAGCACAGTGCATACGCAAGGGTTTGCAGAATGAATAGGAGCTGATACAGTGGGCCGGACATCCAGAGCGCTGCATTTATCAAATACATGAGGACCAGTAGCGCAAATGCTTGATAACGCAGGACTTTGTGTGACAGCAATTGCCAGCTAAACAGTCCGTATCGCGTGACGTTCAGCAAACGCCGCATTTCCTTGAGAGCCCATAACGACCTCAGGGAGACTCGCACCCTCATCCGGTACTCGCCTTCTGAGGTGGTATTCGCCTCTTCCCTGAGGATCGCTCGGGGTTCGTAGACCACTCGATAGCCCTGCTCGGCGACGCGTAACGGCAGGACGAAATCTGGGATCTGATCGGATTTCATGGTCCGATACAGGGATCGCCGGATCGCGTCGATCCCGCCGTCAACTCCTACGATCGAGCCCAAGTGCGTCTCCTGAACCCGAATAAAATTCTCGTATTTCATGTACGCAGAGCACCCATCCCCGATCGTCGTCCCCTGCGGCGTCACGTAAATCAACTTCCCGGTTACGTACCCAACCCGCGGATCATGAAAGTTCTCGACCAGGTAGCGGAGCGCATCAGGCTCATACATCGAATTGGCGTCGCTGAAGACCAGCACCTCTCCGGCAGCCCGACTCATCGCTTGGTTGAGCGCGGCCGTCTTGCCGTAGCGCGGTGCCTGCCTGAGCAATTTGACACCCTGCTTGGTATAGGCCCGGACAATCTCCTCGGTCCGATCGGTTGAGCCATCGGAGACGACAATGACCTCGAGCTTTTCCCGTGGGTAGTCAAGCGCTAGCTTGTTCTCGATCGTGCAGGCGATGCAGGCTTCTTCATTGTAGGCCGCGATCAGAATCGACACAGTCGGCTCGCAAGGCCCGGTCCGGACTTGGCGCCGGTGGACCCTCGCCAGAAGGAACACCGCCAGCGGGTAGCCGACGTACACATACACGACGGCCACGAAGAGGGACCAGAAGATGACTTGTCCCAGCAGCATAGTCATGGCTGCGGTAGCAGATGCGCTCAAATCGTTTGGTGGGGTCTTTCAGAACCTGGGGTCGTGACCCCAAGGTTCTGAGCAACGGGTTTCGTATCGAGGCGAATACTTCTCCGCCACTGCTTCACTCGTCGTACCGCCTCGATGGCGGGCAGGGGAAGCCAGGTGGCCATCCAATACAGCCACTGGCGGCTGTCCAACCGGCGATAGCAAACCCCTTGAACAAACCAGGATCTGGCCTCGTCAAAACGGTTCTGTTCAAAGAGAGTCCACCCCAGGCCCCAGCAGTGACGGCTGATTTCCCTGAACACGAGGCCCTGAAGCTCCCGAGGGATCCATTTATTTTCAAGGTGTTTTACCAGTACGGCAAGTTTCCCCCGCAGAGCGAACTCGCCCCGTGAGCCGCCGGAGGCTGACATACTCTGCGGCCTGATCCGGTAACCGCTTAACACCTGATTGACACACACGACAGGATATCGTTGCGCAGTCCGAACCCAAAAATCATAGTCTTCTCCGACCCTGCAGGTCTCATCAAACAAGCCGACGACTGAGACCACATCCCTCCTCACCACACCGGAACTGGCGTGGAGCCAGTTGGCCTGCAAGAGATCCACGTACATTGGCCCACAGGCCATCCCGCTGTCCCCCACCCGATGGCGGTCGAACCAGGCTCGGACTCCAGGCCACGTGCTGAAGCGTGAGTTACCCGTGACGCCCGCGTCATCGAAGTCGATGAAATCAGCGAACACTAAACCGGCCTCTGGGTGATTGTTCAATGCCTGCACCTGCATCTCGAGCTTGGTCGGATACCAGATGTCATCCGCATCGAGGAAGGCGATGAGGTCGCCCGCCGCCTCACGGATTCCGGTATTCCTCGCAGCCGGCAGCCCTCTGTTCTCCTGGTACACGTACTTGATTGTGTCCACATAGGGGACCAGCGCTTTTCTCGTGTCGTCCGTTGATCCATCATCGACAACGATGATTTCGTAGTTGTCATAGGTCTGTGAGAGAACACCTGCGATGGCTTCGCCGACATAGCCAGCGCAGTTGTAACTGGGAATGACCACACTGACGAGCGGGTGATCGGTAACCGACAGACTTCGTGATGGCCGGCTCTCACTCATAATGCAAGTGTTCCGTGATGGAAGGGGCGCCGCTACTGCGCGGCCGTTTCAGGATGGGCGTGCAATGATCTACCCCAGCGTCTTACACGCCGTACTGCTTCGATCATCGCCACTGGAAGGAAGGACGCGCACAGGTAGAGCCAGTGCTCTCTATGGAACGGCTGGTACCGTAGGCCCTGACGAAAGTAGCCGCGCGCCTCGGCGAAGCGGTTCTCTCCGAAATAGGTCCAGCCGAGGCTCCAGTACCGTTGGCAGAGCACCCGCCGCACCGAGCTCACATGCTCCTGAGGAATCTCATGACGACGTAGATGCTGCTCGAGCACTTTCACGACGATTTGATTGACGCGCGTCGCCCTCGAGTCAATGGGCCCGCATAGACTGTCAGCGCGGTACCGATAGCCGGAGAGTACCCGGTTCACACAGAGGAATGGATAGCGTCGCGCAACCCGAAGCCAGAGCTCCAGATCTTCCCCGGCACGGAGCGTCTCATCGAACCACCCGACTTTGCTGAGAGCATCCCTTCTGACGATTGCGGAGCTGGCGTGAATCCAATTGGCCTTCAAGAGCTCCTCGTACATCGGTCCAAACGCCATCTCGCTGGCTCCGACCCGATGCCGGTTGAACCACGCCATGGCTTGAGGCCATGTGGTCAGCCTCGAGCTTCTCGTCACGCGCGCGTCATCGAAATCCATGAAATCAGCGAACACCACGCCGGCTTTGCGATGGCGCTTGAAAGCGTGAACCTGGAGCGCAAGCTTGTTCGAAAACCAGATATCGTCGGCATCCAGGAACGCAATCAGGTCGCCTTGCGCCTCACGAATCCCGGTATTTCTCGCCCCGGCCAACCCTCGATTGTCTTGATAGACATACCGGATTTGTTCCCAATAGGGTCCGAGTACGTTCTTCGTCTCGTCCGTTGAGCCGTCGTCCACCACGATGATTTCGTGCCTGTCGTAGGTCTGCGCCACCACGCTGGCGATGGCTTGGCCGACGTAGGCGGCACAATTATACGTGGGAATGATGACGCTGATGAGCGGTTGATCCGGCATGCTGTCCAAGAAGTTATTCTGCGACGGTCTGCGGACGGCCAAGAAGAGCCTTCCGCCACCCTCGGATTCGTCGGATCGCCTTGATGATGAGAAGGGGTAGACAGGACGCGCACAAGTAGAGCCAAAGCAGCTTGTGACCTGGCTGGTGACGGACCGCCTGCCAAAAGAGGGAGCGCGCTTCAGCGAGACGATTCTGATCAAATCGTCCTCGCCCGATGTTCCAGCAGTGTCGACTCACCTCTTCTCGCGCCACGTGTTCAAGATCGGGCGGAATCGACTTCTCGCGCAGATGCTTTGACAGTATGTTCACGAAGGCGTGGCCATACACAACATTGCGGGTCCCCATGGGGCCAGACAGGCTCTTGGGGCGTTGCCGAACCCCCGCCAAGACACGATTGTTGCAGAGCATCCGATATCGGCGCGCGATGCGCAGCCACAGATCGTAATCTTCTCCGTATGATATGCCTTCATCAAAGCAGCCGACCGCAGCGAGCACATCTCGGCGTACAATGACCGAACAGGTCGCGATCCAATTGGCTCGCAAGAACTCCTGATACATCCCGCCGTACGCTAGCTCCGTTTCTGCCGCTCTGTTCTTGGCGAACCACGCTTCGGAACTACGCTGGCCAGTGAGGTGTGATGGCTTGTGAACACCGGATTCATCGAACTCGTGAAAATCGGTAAAGGCCAGCCCCGCATCCGGGTAAGCCTTCAAGGCCAGCACTTGAAGCTCGAGCTTCCTCGGAGACCAGGTATCATCCGCGTCCAGGAAAGCAATCAGGTTTCCGCGTGCCTGTCGGATCCCTGCATTCCTCGCAGCAGCCGGGCCCTGGTTATCCTGATATACGTACTGAATCCTATCCCGATATGGGGTCAGCACGTCACTGGTCTCATCCGTCGACCCATCGTCCACGACGATCACCTCAAACGTCTGGTACGTCTGCGACAACACACTCGCGACCGCGTCCCCGATATAGGCCGCGCAGTTGTGCGTCGGGATGATCACACTGACGAGCGGAGTGCTATCCATGACGTTCTCTTCGATCCTCAAATGTGATGCGATCTCAATAGATTGCAGCGGATCAGGCGAGGAGTTGTCCCCAGGCCCTACTCGCCGTGATCAGGTCGCGGATCCAGACTTCCGGTGGGGAGACCAGGCGGCGAGCCCTGTACTTGGCTTCTGCCAACACGGCATGTTTCCAGAGCCACCGAGGCCTGCCGAATAACACAGGGCCGTCCCACGGTGGGGACTTGTGGTGCACAAACTCGCCATGGCCCATGTAGTAGCTTCTGATGTAGCGGGTCTTCATCCGCTCCACCGGCACATAGTGTTGGACAATCGCCTCGGGGACCCACCATCCCTCATAGCCGTCCGCAAGCAACGCACCGACCAACGCATCATCTTCTCCCCCGATCCGTTTCCCCGGTTGACGCCCCAAGGAAGGATCATACAGATAGGCACGATGCTCCTTGAGCCTGACCGCCCAATTCACGCCGTAGGGAATGTGGTCCCCTCCCCTGAACGGAACGGCCTGCGTACCTAAGTCTCGCTCGGCATAGGCGCCGGCGATCAGCGGCCAGGCTTGTCTGAGCCACGTCGGCGGAAGCGCCGCGAACGCCGGCCTCACGGGCCCTCCAAAGAAGGCCGCTCCGGGCCACTGCTTGATCGCTCTCACATAGGCCGCCATCCAATTCTCATCCACCAGGGCATCGTCATCCGTCAACAGAATGTACTCACCGCGGGCCTCCCGAACGGCCAGATTCAGAGCACGGGATTTGCCCGGCGTCGCTTGAAACAAGCGACGCACCGGAAGACGAGGGGCATATGATGCAATCACCTTGTCGGTCGCGTCGGTCGAGTTGTTGTTAACCACCAGTAACTCCCACTCCAGGCCCGGCGGAATGACGAGTTTGGTCATCTGCTCCAGTGCCTGCCGGAGCAGCGCGGAACGATTCCACGTGCAAATGGCGACCGTGACGAACATGCCGTGTCCTCTGAAGCTTGAGGTTTCAGCAACTACGCGACACAGGAAAGAAGTCGAGGCTTTTTAGGCTCGTGCCTTGCGAAGCTCGATGTAGGCAAACCGCGTCGGAGTGGCACGCAACCGCAGGGTCTCAAAGCCGGCCGATTCCCCAAGTTGGCGCACAGCGTCCGGATGGTAAAACCTGAACAGGCACCTGCTTCCTGGACGGCCGCGGAATTGCTTGTACCATTGCATTCCGTGATCCGTCATGAGGTTATCGAAATTAAACACGACGACGCCCTGGGGCTTCAGGACCCGGTGAAATTCCTCTAGAAAATGCACGAGATCATCCATGTCAATGTGCTCGAACACGCCGTTGGCCAGGATCGTATCAACCGAGTCGCTCGCGACTGCTGATAACGAAGGCTTCTCGATTTTATGGATCGTGTAGTTGCCTTTCCCGTTCAAATACTCGTTTAACCAGTCACACACCATTTGCGAGTAATCCACCAGAATGACCTCTGCGCAGCGAGAGATGACATGGCGAGTCACCCGTCCACTGCCCGGTCCGAGCTCCAGCACGGTCGACGTTGGCTTGATATGGGGGAGATAATGCTGGTCCAAGGCATCTTTGAGCGGGTCATCACCCCACGCGACGTCTCCGATATCGTTCGGATCCCTCCCCATCGCCTTCGCCTCCGCAATCCACTCGGCGAAATACCTGTCCCAGGGTTTGCTCTCCTCGGTCACTTTCACAAGCTGACACCCCAAGGGCATCAAGACGCGGTTGGCCGTGTCTGCAAGCTGTCTTCTAATTCCCATGAGCATGTCCCTACTGTCCTCTGTTGGCTGTCCTCGGGGGATCGGGTCGGATTCGGCTAGGCCGTACCGTGAATCGTGCTCAGGGTCCGCTCCGCCGCTCGTTCCCATGAGAACCACTCGCCCGCCAATGCTTCTGCGCCACGTCGCAGACGAGCGTATAATCCTCGGTCCTCGACCAGCCTCGCGATGGCCTTGGCCAGCTCATCCGCGTTCCGCGGCTCAACCAACAAGACGTTGTCCCCATCTTTGAACGGCTGCTCCAGGCTGAGACCCCGTGTGGTCACGACCGGAAGGCCATGGGCGATGGCTGCTGAGAACGAACTATTATTCAGAAAGACTCCGCTGTTAAAGGGGAGAATGCAGGCATCCCCTGCTTGGAGGTAGAGACTCCCCTCTCCCCGCTCGGGTGGGCACGTTCCCGTCCAGATGATCTTCGACGCCAGTCCCAGGCGGTCGGCTAACGAGCGAAGTCCTCGGGAATACTCGGTACTCTGGTCGTTGATCCTGACGTCGACCCGATGCTGTACCTCGCCGCCGATGATCACCAATCGAACCCGCCGCAGGGTCCCATTCAGCCGGGAGAGCGCCTGCAGGAGGGTTTCCACCCCCTTCGCAGGGTAGAGGTATCCATAATAGACGAGCAGGAACTCATCGTCCTCCACGCCGAGCAGCGCCCGCCCTCTCTTCCTCAGCTCATCTTTTTCGCCCTGGACCATTGTCATAATGGGTGCGGGCGGGATCAGGACAATTTTCTTCTGGACATCCGGGAATTCAGCCGTGAGGGTCTCCCCATGGGTCCCGCTGAGCACAATGACACGGTCGCTGTCCCGCAGGAGGGTTCCATAGTAGTAATTCGTCCCCTCACCCGTGAGCCATTTCGCGACCCCCTTGCGGAGAGCGCGCGTCCAGAGCGGTGGGGTCTGATAGTACGGGTGCTCAAACTGGGTCACGAACGGCACCGTCGGAAACAATCGTTTCGACAGCGTCGCAGCGAAGGTCATCATCGGATCATGCCCGTACATGGCCCCGAGATACATGAGGAGCACGGCATCCGGCTGACACTGGTTGAGGAAAGACCGGAACCGGGGTAGGCCCGCCCACGACCAGGTTCGCATGATGGGATGGACCCTCACCCCGTCCAGCGGAAGAACTTCGCCACGCGCCGAAGTGAGGATGTGCACATCCAGCCCATGCCGGGCCAGATGTTGACCGAGGTGCAGCGCATGAGCCGCCTCGGCTGACCGGGTCGGTGGAACATCGGCTGAAATGATCAGCAACCTCACTCCGCTTCCTCCCTAGCGCATCCTACAAACGCGATGGCGTTTCGCACACGGCGACAGTGGACGCCTGGCCGTCCCCCACACGGAGTCGCCAGGCCTCCACGATCTCTTCGAAGATGTCTTCTAAGCTCTTCGTAATGTTCCATTTGGGGTAATGCCTTCTCATTTTGCTGAGATCGCTGATATAGCAGATATGGTCGCCTTCACGAGGTTTTTCCACGTACTGATACTTCATCCGTTTTCCCGTTAACTCCTCGACGCGGGCAAAGGCCTCCAGAATCGAGCAGGCATTGTCACGCCCGCCGCCCAGGTTATAGACCTCGGCGATGCGCGGGGACTTAATGAACTCCTCGGCAAAGCGCGCGACGTCATACGAATGAATGTTGTCCCTAACCTGCTTGCCCTTGCACCCATAGATCGAGTACAGCCCCTCGGACACGTTGACCTTGACGAGATAGGAGAGGAAGCCATGCAGCTCCACCCCGGAGTGGGAAGGCCCGGTCAAACAGCCGCCGCGGAGGCAACAGGTCGGCATGCCGAAGTACCGTCCGTATTCCTGGACCAATACGTCCCCGGCGACCTTCGACGCGCCGAAGAGCGAGTGCTTGGATTGATCGATGGGGAAATCCTCGGAGATTCCGCGCCGGTAGGCGGGATCATCATAGTCCCAGCGTGTCGGCAGTTCCTTCAGCTTGATACGGTTCGGCGCATCGCCGTACACCTTGTTCGTGGAGAGATGCACCAGCGGCGACTGGGGACAGAACTGCCTCATCGCCTCCAGCAGATTCAGTGTGCCGGTGGCATTGACATCGAAATCATCGAACGGCCGCTTGGCAGCCAAATCATGGCTCGGCTGCGCCGCCGTATGGATGACGGCATCCGGCCGCAACATACTCACGAATGCCATGATTCCCGCTCGGTCCCGGACGTCGAGCTCATGATGGCTGAATCGGGCACACTGCCGCAGGAGTCTTTCTTGATTCCAGCGCGTGTCACCCGGCGGCCCGAAGAAATCCGCCCGCATATTGTTGTCCACGCCATGGACTTCCCAGCCCAGCTTGTGAAAATGCTGGACCATTTCGGATCCAATGAGGCCGTTCGATCCGGTGACCAACAAGCGTTTCATTTCGATCCTTTCGTGTTCGCCTCGACGGTCAACACGGTGCCGCGCCTTCCTGGCCCAGTGGACTCACCGTGCCCCACTCCAGTCGCAGTGACCTTGCGGTTCTGCGCAGTCGCATGCTTTAAGGCTCGCCACCATTCTTCGGTCGCAAGCGCTCGATTGGCCGTCGCCACGCGAAGGGCCTTGCCATCCCGGTTGACCCGTAACGCCGGCACTTGATGAGGCTCTAAATAATGGACCGTGACCCAGTGACTAAAGCTCACGCGCTGGACGTTCAGGGGATAATCCGGCCGGCTGATGCTGATGGCCGGCGGTCCATCCTCGTCGTACTCACCAGGTAGGTCGTTGGTCGGGTGATGTTTCTGAACCATCCAGTCGCGAAGCGGACTGGCCGGCAATTCCAGGAGCTTCGCCTTCGGAACCGAGGGAGCATACCTACGAAACGGAAACTGAACCAGGCGGAGCTTCTCCAGCACGACATACGCGGCCCAGCCATCCGACCACCCGTTGTAGTCACCCATGTCGTCTACGCCACCCTCGAGGCGACCGCCGAGCCAGGCCACCACCACCTTGTCCGCGATCGTGGGGTCCAACAGATACGCATCGGCGATGGTGGTCAATGGCCCGCCCTCCACCACCACCAGCGGCCTCTCGGGGCTGGCTTTTCGTGCTTCCTTGACGATCAGGCGACTGCCCTCTGATCCGATGGGGTTGGTATCTTCAATCCGTCCCGATGTCGGCTTCTGAAGGCTCCCTGCTACGCCTCGGACCGGATTCGGGATGTGGCGAAACCCGCTCGTTCGCGCAAGCCTAGCCATTGCCTCACGTTCCCGAGCCATCTGTTGATACTCCGCGGACGTGACGTCCGGGTTGTATGGGGCGATGGCACTCGACGTTACGATCCCGACCAGGTGAATCTCGCCCGACGAGGCCAGTGCCATCAGATATTCGTCCGTGTACATATCTATCGTTTCGTCGTTATCGTAGACCACCGGGTTCGAGTTGTCGTACGGAACCCGTATCGTCTCGGTGCTCTCACACCCGATCAGTATTGAAGCCGCGGCCACGACGACCGCGAACGGGGTCCCCCACGGGCAGGCTGTTTTCACTGACGCTCTCACTCCAATAACCTCAAGATCTTGTGAACTCGGCAGTAATGGCGGGATGAGGCTCCCCCGCCTAGAGAGACCCGGTCCATTTCCCGGCCACCCGCCCCATCGCAGTAGAGCACCGCTCACCGAGCCTGCGGCTCAAGTCACGGGGGCTCTTCAAGGATGGGTGCCGAGTCAAGATCTCCTGATATCTCCGCCGGAGCCAAGCCAACCCACCCGGCTCTTCGGGCTGGTTTAAGAGAGTAATGCTCCTCGTGAGGCGTTGATCAGCCTTCCGCGCGCGATGAACGTATGTTGGGTGTCGCAGTGGAAAGGTAATGTCTCGGACGGGAAGGAAGGCACGTCGGTCATGTATGGACGTCGTATGCGTCGCATCTGGACCGAAGCCAATGTTCCTCACAAGACCGGTGCTGGGCAGAATCGAGAGCCCCTTCTGCGCCCAACAGGCAAACGTCCATTGATAGTCCCAATAGTCCACTTCGCCCGCACTCTCATAGGCTCGGTCGAACCCCTTGGCATACAGTTCCACCGCCCTAGGATCTTCTAAAATATCTCGGAGCCAGGACGTCTTGCGGAGCGCCGGCCATCGCCCGAGCAAGAAATCGTAATCCTGCCATGCCCTTCGCCATGTTGCCCAGCCTAAGCACAGGTTGAAGTGAGAGAAGCGATAACTGAACCATCTCGATCTCAGCTTTGGTTCGAGGTTGATGCCGGAAATGCACCTGACGCGCTCATCATGCCGGTATCTCTTGAGTAACTCCTCGCAAAACCGAAAGAAGGACGGCAGCGGCACGCAGTCATCTTCGAGGATGATGGCCTCTTCGACCTGTTCAAAGACCCAACTGATGCCGGACGCCGGCCGCCGGCCACACCCGAGATTCACGGACGAATAGTTCTTCAGCACCTCGCACTCCCAGTCAACCCGCTCGACGATAGCCCGGGCCTCAGCACACCGCTCCGCTTCCTCTGGCCGGTCCGGTCGCGGACCGTCAGCAACCACGAGGAGCTGAGCTGGTCGCGCCTTGGCGATCTCCGCAAACACGCGGGCTGTCGTATCCGGACGATTGAAAATGATCAGGCAAACGGGCGTCTGGAGCATGGACGTGTGCGATGTGAGCGGAGTGACCTGGTTGCGAAGAGTGTCCTCGTTCAGACGGCGGAGCTGTGTGACTGCGCGGTTGCGAAGGCCGCCTAGCCGGCTATCACCGGCGCGCTACTCAGTTTCCATTCGTGTTTCACCAAGACGCACCTGCCACGCCAGGCCGGTGGATAGTTTTTCCCGGTCCCATAATAGTCTCCATCGATCACGGAGAACGAAGCCGCTACAAGCACCCAATCCTGAAGGAATCCGTTCGATTCCACATAGGTATGCAAATAATACTCCCCGGCGCTCAGGGGCAAATCCGGCACGATGAACTCCAAGTAGCCCGCTCCCTGCAGATCGATCTGCCGCTTGTCCACTAGATCCGTAGACAACAAGAAATACGGGCGTTCATCCTTGTCCACGGAGAGACTCAGCACGCAGTTTCGTAGGATCACTCCGTTGCGAATGTCATAGTGCAACCTGAACATCACCGTTTGGGCAGACGTGGGGAACTCGATCGGCTGTGCGTCGGAATTCAGCAATTCCACTGACGTGATGCGAAGGTCGCCCGCGCCGGTTCTGTCCCTCCTCTCAACCAGCGAGGTTTTGGTGCGTTCAGAAATGCCCGCAAGGTAGCTGGTTATCACCGACCTCGGTGGACCATCGCCTGTCAGTATTCCTCGCTGGAGCACCAAAGCTCTCGAACACAGATTCTCGATCACCGCCATATTATGGCTGACAAACAGGACGGTGCGGCCCTGTCGGGCGGCATTTCCCATCTTCCCCAAGCACTTCTTCTGAAAAGCTGCATCACCAACCGCGAGGACCTCGTCAACGATCAGGACTTCGGGATCGAGATGGGCAGCGACGGAGAACGCCAGGCGGACGTACATCCCGCTCGAATACCGCTTTACCGGACTGTCAATGAATCGCTCCACTCCAGAAAACTCCACGATCTCATCAAATTTACGGTCAATCTCAGCCTTCCTCATGCCCAGGATCGCCCCACTCAGGTAGATGTTCTCTCTTCCCGTGAGCTCTCGATCGAACCCCGTGCCAACCTCCAGGAGCGATCCGACTCTCCCGTGAATTTCGGCTTTGCCCTTCGTCGGCTCGGTGATACGGCTGAGGATCTTGAGCAGCGTGCTTTTGCCCGCGCCGTTCAACCCGATGATACCGATGACCTCGCCCTGCTTGACCTCGAACGACACATCCTTGAGAGCCCAGAAGGTGTCTGCTTTGGCTGATAGCTGAGAGCTGATGGCTAAGGGCCGTTCCCCGACTGAGGACAGGTGGCCGTTGCGGCTCATGAGGGAGCGCAGGCCATCCATAAGGTGATCGCGCAGGCTGTCGTGACGGTACCCACCCGTGGCGATCATGTATCGCTTGGAGAGGTTCTCGACGCGGATGGCAATATCGCTCATGGGAATAGAATGGCTAAGGGCTGAGAGCTAAGAGCTCAGGGCCAAGGGCTTAGAGCTGATGCCCTGGGCTGAAGCCCATCCTCACCCAACCCTCTCCCCTATCACCCGTTGCATTCGACCGAGCCACGGGTCCCCGGGAGGAGAGGAGAAGGTGAGGGGGCAACCGATTGAATGGAGAGCTAAGAGCCGGGGGCTAGGGACTGAGAACTGCGAACCGAATCTCTGATCAGCAACAACTCATTCGCGACGTGGGCCGAGGAGCAGCCGAAATTGTACACAGATCTCTCACGAAGACTACGGATCGCCTCTTTCCGACCATTCGTTCCGTTCTGGAATTCTATGATGTCTGGTAGGTTAACCAATTCTGCTTCGTCAATCTGTTTTCCAATGACATCGAGCACCGTTAATTCCCACGGATCCCAGGGTAAATCTGCAGCTTCTAATCCGATTCTGTTCAGGTCGTACTTCACAGTAATGACCGGTTTTTCGAATAGGAATGCAAAATCGAACGCCACGCCAGAAATATCCGACACCATCACATCCGCCAAAGCCATTGACCCCATACCGTCACTGTCGCTGTCCCAGCGAAGATTCCCATACTGTCCAAGGTCCTTCCTGAGGTCATTCAGCATCTCCCCTTCAGAAATGAAGCTTTGTGGGTGGGGCCGAAGAATCACCTTGTGTCCACGGTCCAACAGGGGGACTAGGATTCCCTTCCCGAATCGCCTCAGAAGTCCGTTCGTCCCCCACGTTGGCGCCACGAGGACGGTCCCGTGTGTTTTAGGACCTGCTGCATGCTCCACCTCCTTGGAGCGTCTTGACAATTCGTCATAATAGACACAACCAGTTTTCAGAATGAGTTTGCGTCGGGTTCCTCGGAGTTCTTCGAGTTTCTTGATCGAATTGATCTGGTGCTCCCCGCTTGTCAGGATGGAGTCGTAATAATCGAAGGAATACTTTCTGTAGATGGCGGCATCCGTAGGAGCATGCACCAGGTGAGCATAATGCTTGACCCCGCGAGACCGCTTGATCTGCAGCACATCGAGCCCGGGCGTCGTCATCACGCAGACGTCGGCCTCGAGTCGCCGTAGGTACGCATATGCCTGAGTGCCAGCTCCGATGTACTCTGAACTCACAACGTCTGAACTGTAAGAAAGCCCGGGATCTCTTTCGTCTGAGGTCAGATATCGGCACTGGACACCGCGGCCAACAAGCTCTGCGATGACTGGTTTAAAGGTACTCCAGTACTGTCGTCCTTCCGAATAGAACACAAGCGAATGTGTTGACGTGTCGTCTGCGACCTTCCTTCCAATAAGTCGTGGTACGCCTCGCAGGGCTTTGTAGTATATCCCCTTGAAGAAAAACAGCAGGGTCCCCAGCAGCGCGACCACCGTGGAGGTCAGCATGCTGCCAGTGCCGGGATCAAGATAGGCGAATGCAGGCTGACAAAAGAAGGTGGCTACAAGCCATGCGGCAAGACCACTCATTCGCGTATTCCCTCTCTCCACCGCGGGTTTTGTAAGGATTCTTGTGTCAACACGTAGCTCTTTTTGATCTCGAAGCTGTTGGCGTTTCTCGCGAACTCAATATTTCCGTGCGCCGTAATGCTGTGAACTAACCGCCGGTTTTCAACAAGATGGTGTGTGGGGTCCGGTCCTATGCCTTCACATCCTCCAATGGCGGCACAGACCAACGCCGCGAGGTCGGCATTGTACATCATGGTTTCAGACGTCTTGACGGGACCCCGCTCCCGGAAATCTTTCACCATCATAAGAGGGTTGACAGCTCCCCTGTACCAAGCCGGACTATAATCCTCCACACCGTGATCGGAGACAAGGATGATTTTCGTGTTATCGTACACGCCCTCCCGTTTCATCCACTGTAACCACTCAATAATGGCCTTGATGTAACACAGCCCGGCGGTCTTCCTTTGTTCCCTCCCATTTGGATCAAACGTCTCTGAATGAGCCAGGCTGCAGTCTCTGTCCAAGACATAAGGGGGATGAGTATCCTGTGTCCACAGATGGATATATTGTGATGCTACATTTGTCGGCCCGGCATAGCTCAACTCCGGCAACGATCTCAGGTACAAATAGTGATGGAGATGATGTTCTTCCACCATCTGAGGACGAGCAAATGCCTGAGACCAATATCCGCTCTTATAGAGGAGCGGTTTCGCCGACAGCGGGAGCGACTTAAACAGCGACAGGATGTACGCAAACCTGTTCTCGACCAGCGAGAAGTCGTCGCTCAGTCCATACTGATCGTACAGCGCTTTCCTGTACTCGACCCGATCCAACTCGACACAGTGATCTGGTCTTTCTAAGTGCAATCCTACGCAAGTCACGGAAGAGGGATTCACGATCGTGACGCGGTAGTCCTTCGCCAGCAGCTGCCTTGCCATCCATTGGTATGCACCTCTGATCACGCGCTCGATCGTCGGCCCAGGATGTTTGTTGATCTCGGTCGGGATATACTTCGGGCCGCCGATTAACGCCGCCGTACTTTCCAAGGTAAACGGAGCTGACGAAATGGCGTTGGGATAAAACGTGAAGCCA
>Ga0187892_10001816_pt1 | contig 46558 bp, 50 predicted proteins | sample MA1701073metaG_FD_139345 | JGI IMG/M metagenome (GOLD analysis project Ga0187892, IMG submission 139345) | Bio-ooze microbial communities from a basaltic lava cave in the Kipuka Kanohina Cave System on the Island of Hawaii, USA - MA170107-3 metaG ...
CGATGCCGAAGCGGTTTGACCTCGTCGTGTTCGACTGGGACGGGACGCTGATCGACTCGGCGGGGGCGATCGTCGCTTGCATCCAGGCGGCCTGCCGCGATCTCGGTCTGCCGGTCCCGGACGACGAGCGGGCGGCCCATGTCATCGGACTCGGGCTCGCCGACGCGCTCGCGCATGCGATCCCCGGCTTGCCGCCGTCCGAATACCCGCGCGTGTCGGAGCGCTATCGCCACCATTTTCTCGTGCGGGGCGCGAGCCTGCCGCTGTTTCCCGGCACGCGCGAGATGCTGGTGGGGCTCCGCGCGAACGGCCACGCGCTGGGTATCGCCACCGGCAAGAGCCGGGCCGGGCTCGCACGGGCGCTGGAGAGCGCCGGATTGGCCGCGCTCTTCGATGCGACGCGCTGCGCCGACCAGTGCGCCCCGAAGCCCGCGCCGGACATGCTGCTCGAGCTCATGGACGAGCTCGGCGTCGAGCCTCGGCGGGCGCTGATGGTCGGCGACACGTCGCACGACGTTCAGATGGCGGTGAATGCGGGCGTCGCCGCGGTGGCGGTGAGCTACGGGGCGCACGACGGCCCGCAGCTCGCGGCGCTGGGGCCGCTCGCGCTGGTGCATTCGACGGCGGAGCTCGCGCGATGGCTGACGGCGAACGCGTAGTGGTCTGCCCGAGCGCCGCCCTGCTCGACGGCGGAGACGGCGTGCGCTTCGAGCTGCGCCGCGGCGGCGCCGTGCATCCCGCGTTCGCGATCCGCTACGCGGGGCGAGTGCACGCGTATCTGAACCGTTGCGCGCACGTCGGCGTCGAGCTCGACTGGCAGCCGGGGCGCTTCTTCGATGCCGATGGCATGGTTTTGATATGCTCGACGCACGGTACGCTGTACGATCCGGAGACCGGCGCGTGCCTGGGCGGGCCGTGCCGCGGCGCGGGCCTGGTCCCCGTCGCGGTCGACGAGATCGAAGGCGAAGTGGTTGTGCGGGAATAGGATTCGCCAATGACCGAGGACACGAGCAACAACTGGGAGCGCGGCGTCATCGAGAAGCTCGCGTTCGAAGCGCTCAAGGAGCAGCGCCGCGCGCGGCGCTGGGGCATCTTCTTCAAGGGATTGACGTTCCTCTACCTCACGTTTCTCCTGATCCTCCTGCTCGACCTGCGCCAGCCCGATACTTTCAAGGGCAAGCACTCGGCGCTGGTGGATGTGGCCGGGGTGATCGACGCCAAGGGCGGCGCGAGCGCCGACAATGTCAACAGCGCGCTGCTGAGCGCGTTCAAGGACAAGAACACGCAGGGCGTCATCCTGCGCGTCAACTCGCCGGGCGGGAGCCCGGTCCAGGCCGGGCTCATCTACGACGAGATCCTGCGGCTGCGGGGCCTCTACCCGAACATCCCGATGTACGCAGTGGTGGAGGACGTGTGCGCGTCGGGCGGGTACTACATCGCCTCGGCGGCAGACCGGATCTACGTCGACAAGGCGAGCCTGATCGGCTCGATCGGCGTCCTCATGGACCAGTTCGGGTTCGTCGACTCCCTGGAGAAGCTCGGCGTCGAGCGGCGGGTGCTGAGCGCGGGCGAGAACAAGGCGTTCCTGGATCCGTTCTCGCCGCTGGAGCCGCGCCACGTCGCGCACGCGAAAGCGCTGCTCGGCGAGATCCACCAGCAGTTCATCGAGGTCGTGCGCAAGGGCCGTGGCACGCGGCTGAAGGAATCGCCCGAGCTCTTCAGCGGGCTCATCTGGTCGGGCGCGAAGTCGATCGAGCTCGGCCTGACCGATGCCCTCGGCAGCGTCGACTACGTGGCGCGCGAGGTGATCAAGGCCGAGCAGATCGTCGATTTCACGCAGAAGGAGAACATCGCCGAGCGCTTCGCCAAGCGCTTCGGCGCCGGCGTGGCGCAGTCGCTCGGGCTGGGCGGCTCGACGCCGCGGCTGCGCTAGCGCCGTTCCAACGATTTCCGCCGGATGCGCATGAGCCGAAAGCACGATTCGCGAGTGCCTCTCGCTCCTAAGCCGAACGAGCTGGAACGGCACTAGCGCGCGGCCGCGAGCAGGAGAAACACCGCCGGCCGCCGGCCGAGGGCGCGCGGCGCCGCCCGCCACTCCGCGACCGTCCGAGTCGCGATCGATTCGCCCGGCGCGGCGAGATCGGCGGCCACGCAGAGCAGCGTCTCCGACCAGCAAGTCTCCAGGATCACCCGCAGCAGCCGGTCGTTCCGGTAGGGGGTTTCGATGAAGAGCTCGGTCCGGCGCGCGCGCCGCGAGTCCACTTCGAGCTCGCGCAGCCGCGCCTTGAGCGCGCGCTCGTCGACCGGCAAGTAGCCGTGGAAGGCGAAGCGCTGGCCCTCGAGGCCCGAGGCCATCAGCGCGAGCAGGATCGCTGAGGGCCCCGCGAGCGGCGCCACGCGCAGACCGCAAGCGTGCGCCTGGCGGACGAGGAGCGCGCCCGGGTCGGCCACCGCCGGCGCCCCCGCCTCGGCGAGCACGCCCGCGTCGCGGCCCCGACGCAGCGGCTCGAGCAGAGCCTCGAGCCGTGCCGCGTCCACGCTTGCCGCGAGCTGCGCGATCTGCAGCTCGGCCATCGGCCCGGGATGGCCGACGGCTTTCAGGAACGCGCGAGCGCTCTTCGGCTCCTCGACGATGAAGTAGCGTAAGACGCGGATGCGCTCCGCGACGGCGGGCGGAATCGCCGCGCCGACGGTGCCCTCGGCGATAGCGGTGGGAATCAGATAGAGCGTGCCGGCGCTAATCGGACTACCCTCGCGCTCCCGCGCTCGGGGGTGGCCCTTGGGACGGCCCGGCGGGCTCAGCGAGCACGTCGCAGCCGAGCTCGCCGAGCAGCTCCACCAGCGCGATCAGCGGCAGCCCGATCAACGCGGTCGGATCGTCGCCGGCGAGGCGCCGCACCAGCGCGATCCCCAGGCCCTCGATCTTGGCCGCCCCGGTGCAGTCGTAGGGCCGCTCGGCGCGAAGGTAGTGCTCGAGGGCTTCGTCGGAGAACATCCGGAACTCGACGTCGCAGGGCACGATGCGCGTCCGCGTCGCGCCGTCGGCGCTGCGGACGACCGCGAGCGCGGTCAGGAAACGCACGCGCTGGCCGCGCATCGCCTGGAGCTGAGCGACCGCGTTGGCGTGAGTGACCGGCTTGGTGAGCAGCTCCGCGCCGAGCAGCGCGACCTGGTCCGCGCCGACGACCAGGGCCTCGGAGAAGCGCGCGGCGACGGCCTTCGCCTTCTCGATCGCGAGGCGCAGCGCGAGCGCGTCCGGCGTCTCGTGGCGGCGCGGCGATTCGTCGATCGCCGGGCTGACGACCTCGAACGCCACCTGCAGTCGTGCGAGCAGCTCCCGCCGGTACGGCGAGCTCGAGGCGAGGATCAGGCGGTTGCAAGCCATTCGGGCCGGTCCGGCCGCTGCGGCAGAGGCTGCGCGACGCGAGCTAGCTCCCTGATTTCTTTGACGGTCCGGATGAAAAATACTATCATTCGCGCCTTATGTCTCGCGCCGGGACGATCGACGGCCTGCAGTTCGCGCGCGGCCGCGATGCTGTCTCGGGATCGATCGGCATCGACGCTCTGCCGCGCCTCGCGGCGATGGGGTGCGACGCCGCGACGCTCGTGTACGCCGTGCGCGGCGGCGAGGGCGGGAGCGGACGTCCCAGCCTGACCATCGAGATCAGCGGTCGGGTGCGCCTCGTTTGCCAGCGCTGTCTCGGACCGCTGTCGTTCGAGATGGCGGCGCTGACCGAGCTCGAGCTGGCGCAAACGCAGGCGGAGATCGACGCGGCGGACGACGACGTCGATCGGGTGCTGGCGACGAAAGCGATGGACGTCGCCGCGCTCGTCGAGGACGAGGCGATTCTCGCGCTGCCGATGGTGCCGCTGCACGAGCGCTGCGAGACCGGCCGCGCGGAGGGCGCGCCGACGAAGGCATCACCGTTCGCGGCGCTCGCCGGGCTGCGCCGGAGCGGCGGCGGTCCGGGCGGCTCGCTGCGGTAAGCAGGGCCCGGGCCGGCCGCGCGTCGCGCCTGGGGAGATCCACACTAAAGGAGCAGGATTCATGGCCGTCCAGCAAAACAAGAAGTCGCCGTCGCGGCGCGGGATGCACCGCTCGCACGACGCGCTCGCCACGCCGCCGCTCGCGGTCGAGCCGGCGACCGGCGAGGTCCATCTGCGCCACCACGTCAGCCGCAGCGGGTTCTACCGCGGCAAGAAGGTCGTCAAGACCAAGGGCGAGTGACGAGCCGCGCCGGCGTGGACGCGGCGCACCGGCACGAACGGGCGGAAGGCGGTGCGCCAGCGGCACCGGAGCGCGACGCGCCGATCGTGGCGAGCGAGCTCACTCTTGCGATCGATTGCATGGGCGGTGACCACGGCCCAGCGGTGACCGTGCCCGCGGCGCTGCGCTTCCTCGAGCTGAACCCCGCCGCGGGCGTGACCCTGGTTGGCGTCGGCGCCGCGATCGAGGCGCAGCTGCGCCGCCGGCGGCGCTCGCCCTCCGCCCAGGTCCGCGTGCATCACGCGAGCGAGGTCGTGGCGATGGACGAGGCCCCCGCCACCGCGGTCAAGCGCAAGAAGGACTCGTCGATGCGCGTGGCGCTCGACCTCGTGAAGCGCGGCGAGGCGCACGCCGCCATCAGCGCCGGCAACACCGGGGCGCTCATGGCGATGGCGCATTTCGTCCTGAAGACGCTGCCCGGGATCGACCGCCCGGCGCTGGTCTCGGCGTTGCCGACGGTCAAAGGCCAGACCTACATGCTCGATCTCGGAGCGAGCCCCGACTGCAAACCCGAGCATCTCCTGCAGTTCGCGGTGATGGGCGCGATTCTCGTCGCGGCCGTGGAGCACCGCGAGCGTCCGACGGTAGGTCTCCTGAACATCGGCGCCGAAGCGATCAAGGGCAATCAGGTCGTGAAGCAGGCGGGCGAGCTGCTCCGCGCGAGCGAGCTCAACTTCGTCGGCAACGTCGAAGGCGACGGGATCTATCGCGGGGCGGTCGACGTCGTGGTCTGCGACGGATTCGTCGGGAACGTCGCGCTCAAGACTTCGGAGGGCCTCGCGCGCATGGTCGAGCGGTTCCTGCGCGACGAGTTCACGCGCAATCCGTTGCGCCGGCTGGCCGCGGCGCTGGCGTGGCCGGCGCTCGCCGCTTTTCGCCGCCGCGTCGACCCGCGCCGCTACAACGGGGCGACGCTGCTCGGCCTGCGGGGCGTCGTCGTGAAGAGCCACGGCTCCGCCGACGTCGTCGCGTTCGGCCGGGCGATCGAGCGCGCGGCCGACGAGGTGCGCGGCCGGGTCCTCGAACGGATCGCGGCGCGGCTCGCGATCGCGGAGGCGGCGGCCCTGCCGGAGGCGGCCTCGTGAAGCGCGCGCGCGTCATCGGCACCGGAAGCTACCTGCCGGCGCGGGTCGTCACCAACGCCGAGCTCGCGCGACGCGTCGAGACCTCCGACGAGTGGATCGTCTCGCGCACCGGCATCCGGCAGCGGCACATCGCCGAGGAGAGCCAGACTTCGAGCGATCTCGCCCTGGAGGCCAGCCGCGAGGCGCTGCGGGCCGCCGGCGTGAGCGCGAGCGACCTCGATCTCATCATCGTGGCCACTTCGACGCCGGACTACGTCTTTCCGAGCACCGCGTGCCTGCTGCAGGCTAAGCTCGGCACGCGCGGCTGCCCCGCGTTCGACGTTCAGGCGGTGTGCAGCGGCTTCGTCTACGGTCTCGCGGTCGCGGACGGGCTCGTCCGCGCCGGCGAGTCGCGCAGCGCGCTCGTCGTGGGCGCCGAGGTGTTCTCGCGCATCCTCGACTGGAGCGATCGCTCGACCTGCGTGCTGTTCGGCGACGGCGCCGCCGCGGTCGTGCTGCGCGCCGACGAGCGCCCTGGGGTGCATGCGACGGTCCTCCACGCCGACGGCGGCCACGCGGGGATCCTGTCCGTCCCGGGGAACGTGTGCAGCGGCAAGATCGTCGGCAGCCCGTTCCTGCGCATGGACGGACCGGCGGTGTTCCGGTACGCGGTCAAGGTGCTCGACGAGGCGGCACGCGAGGTGGTCGCGAAGTGCGGCATGCGGGTGAGCGACATCGACTGGCTCATCCCGCATCAGGCGAACATCCGCATCCTCGATGCGACGGTGAAGCGGCTCGGGCTGCCGCCCGAGCGGCTGGTGGTGACGGTCGATCGGCACGCCAACACCTCCGCGGCCTCGGTCCCGCTCGCGCTGGACCTGGCGTGCCGCGACGGACGGATCAAGCCCGGCCAGCGGGTCATGCTGCAGGGCGTGGGCGGCGGCTTCACCTGGGGCGCCTCGCTCGTCGAGATCTAGGAGCAGACGACAATGACGTTCGGCATGGTCTTTCCCGGCCAGGGCGCGCAGTCCGTCGGGATGCTCGCGGGCTACGGCGACGCGGCCGAGGTGCGGGAGCTGCTCGCGACGGCCTCCGAGGTGCTGAAGCAGGACGTCGCAAAGCTGATCGCGGAAGGACCCGCGGAGGAGCTCAACCGGACGGTCAACACGCAGCCGGTGATGCTGACCGCCGGCTACGCTGCGTACCGGCTCTGGCGGGGGCTCGGCGGTCGCGAGCCGACGCTGCTCGCCGGCCACAGCCTAGGCGAGTACACCGCGCTCGTCGCGGCAGAGGCGCTCGAGTTCGCCGACGCGCTGCCGCTCGTGCGGTTGCGCGCGCAGGCCATGCAGGAGGCGGTGCCGCAGGGCCAGGGCGCGATGGCCGCGGTCCTCGGGCTCGACGACGACGCGGTGCGCGCGGCGTGCGCGGAGAGCGCGCAGGCCGAGGTCGTCGAGGCCGTGAACTTCAACGCGCCCGGGCAGGTCGTCGTCGCCGGGCATGCCGCCGCCGTCGAGCGGGCCATCGCCGCCGCCAAGGCGCGCGGTGCGAAGCGCGCCGTCGCGCTGCCGGTCAGCGCGCCGTTCCACTGCTCGCTGCTCGCGCCGGCGGCCGCCCGCCTGAAGGAGCGGCTCGCGTCGATCCGGGTGCGGGCACCGAAGATCCCGGTGGTGAACAACGTGGACGCGGAGGTGTACAGCGAACCCGAGCGGATCAAAGACGCCCTGGTGCGCCAGGCCGATCACCCGGTGCGCTGGGTCGACTGCGTGCGCGCGATGGCCGCGCGCGGCGTGACCGACATCGCCGAATGCGGGCCCGGGAAGATCCTCGCGCCGCTCGTCCGGCGCATCGCCGACGGCGCGCAAGGCTACGCCCTGGCGGATCGCGAGGCGATGGAGCAGCTGCTCGCCGAGCTGAAAGGGAGGTAGATGGAGCTGCAGGGGCAGGTCGCGCTCGTCACCGGCGCGACCCGCGGCATCGGCAAGGCGATCGCGCTCGCGCTCGGCCAGGCCGGGGCGACGGTGATCGGCACCGCGACGACCGACGCCGGGGCGAGCTCGATCAGCGATTACCTCGCGGGCGCGGCGATCGCCGGCCGCGGGGCGGCGCTCAACGTCACCGCCGGGGTCGCGATCGACGCGCTGATCGCGACGGTCGAGAAGGAGTTCGGACCGGTGTCGATTCTGGTGAACAACGCCGGGATCACCCAGGACAACCTGCTCGTGCGGATGAAGGACGCCGAGTGGGATGCAGTGCTCGACACCGATCTCAAGTCGGTGTTCCGATTGTCGCGCGCGGTGCTGCGCGGGATGATGAAGGCGCGCGACGGCAGGATCATCAACATCACGTCGGTGGTCGGATCGAGCGGCAACCCGGGTCAGGTCAACTACGCCGCGGCCAAGGCGGGCGTCGCCGGCCTGACGCGATCGCTCGCGCGCGAGATCGGCAGCCGCGGGATCACCGTCAACTGCGTCGCCCCCGGATTCGTCGACACCGACATGACGCGCGCGCTCCCCGAGACGCAGCGCGCGGCGCTCCTCGCGCAGATCCCGCTCGGCCGGCTCGGGGCGCCCGCGGACGTGGCGGCCGCTGTGCTGTTTCTCGCGTCGCCGGGCGCGGGTTACATCACCGGCGCGACGTTGCACGTCAACGGGGGCATGTACATGAACTGAAACGGAATTCGACCCACCGCCGGGGGCGAGGAGCGTTCTGATAGAATTTTCGCCGCTCGGGGTCCAGCAGTCCTAGAACACGCCAATCCAGAGGGAAGGAGTCGGCATGGATAACGTCGAACAACGCGTCAAGAAGATCGTCGCCGAGCAGCTCGGCGTGAACGAGGCGGAGATCAAGAGCGAGTCCTCGTTCGTGGACGACCTTGGCGCGGATTCGCTCGATACGGTCGAGCTCGTGATGGCGCTCGAGGAGGAGTTCGAGACCGAGATCCCGGACGAGGAGGCCGAGAAAATCACGACGGTCCAGCAGGCCGTGGATTACATCAAGAGCCACCTCACCAAGAAGGCCTGAGCCGGGGCTCGGAGCTCGCTTGTCGCGCCGCCGCGTCGTCGTCACCGGACTCGGGCTGGTCTGCCCCGTCGGCAACCGGGTCGACGAAGCGTGGCAGAACATCATCGCCGGGCGGTCCGGCATCACCAGCATCACGCGCTTCGACGCCAGCGTCTTTCCCAGCCGCATCGCGGGCGAGGTGAAGGGGTTCGACGTCGGTGCGTACCTTTCCGCCAAGGAAGCACGCCGCTACGACGTCTTCATCCACTACGGGCTCGCGGCCTCGATCCAGGCGATCCGTGACTCGGGGCTGGACATGGCGCGCGAGGATCTCGAGCGCATCGGCTGCGTGATCGGCTCGGGGATCGGCGGACTGCCGCTCATCGAATCGATGCACAACGAGTATCTCCGCGGCGGACCGTGCAAGATCTCCCCGTTCTTCGTCCCCGGCAGCATCATCAACATGATCGCGGGCCAGCTCTCGATCATCTACGGGCTCAAGGGCCCGAACCTGGCGATGGTCACCGCCTGCACGACCTCCAATCACTGCATCGGCGAGGGCGGGCGGCTGATCGAGTACGGGGACGCGGACGTCATCGTCGCCGGCGGCTCGGAGTCGACGATCAGCCCGCTCGGGCTGGGCGGATTCACCGCGCCGCGGGCCTTGTCGACGCGCAACGACGATCCGGCGACCGCGAGCCGGCCGTGGGACAGGGACCGCGACGGTTTCGTGCTCGGCGAGGGCGCCGGCGTCGTCGTGCTGGAGGAGTACGACCGCGCGCGCCGGCGGGGGGCGCGGATCTATGCCGAGCTCAGCGGCTACGGGATGAGCGCCGATGCGTTTCACGTCACCGCGCCCGCCGAGGATGGCGACGGCGCCGCCCGCTGCATGGCGAACGCGCTCAAGAACGCGCGGATGAACCCGGACCAGGTCGACTACATCAACGCCCACGGCACGTCGACGCCGCTCGGCGACATCGCCGAGACGGTGGCGGTCAAGCGCTGCTTCGGGGACCACGCCGCGAAGCTCGCGATGAGCTCAACGAAGTCGATGACCGGGCATCTGCTCGGCGCCGCGGGCGGAATCGAGGCGGTGTTCTCGGCGCTCGCGGTGCATCATCAGGTGGCGCCGCCGACGGCGAACCTGTTCGCCGTCGACCCGGCCTGCGATCTCGACTATGTGCCGCTCAGGGCGCGGGAGATGCGCATTCGCGCCGCGCTGTCCAACTCGTTCGGCTTCGGCGGCACGAACGGGACGCTGCTCTTTTCCCGGGTTTGAACACGACGCTGCGAGTGCGGCTGCGTCCGTCGCCGACGCTTGCCGCGACGATCGCGGCCGCGCATGTCGCGGCGCTCGCCGCCGCGGTCGTGGCGCTGCCGGGCGCGGCCGCAGCGGTCGCCGTCGCGGGGGTGGTGCTCTCCGGGATCGCCCACCTGCGCCTCGCGCTGCACCGGGTTCCGCACGCCGTTGCCGGCCTCGAGCTCACGGCGGACGGGGATGTCGCGGTGGCGGGGCCCGGCGGGGACTGGTCAACCGCCCGCCTCCGGAGCGTCGCGGTCCCGGTCCCCTGGCTGGCGGTCATCACGCTGCGGGATGCCTCCGGCCGGCGCCGCTCGGCGGTGGTGCTCCCGGACGCGCTCGACCGGGAGGCGTTTCGCCGGCTGCGGATCTGGCTGCGGTGGCGGACCGCCGCCGGCTCGCCCGCGGCGGATTCGGCGAATGCCCTTACTCGTCGCTGAACCAATCGGCGCGACCGGTGTCTGTAGTGCGAGGTCGTGGCAAGAGCGCGCGGGGGCTGCGGTATACTGCCCGTTGCCGGCCGGTAAGCGTTTGAAAAACAACAACACGCTAGGCTGGGGAGGCGGCGATGGCGGACCGCGACGTTGACCAGCAGCTGGTCGCGCGCGCGCAGGCTGGCGACAAGCAGGCTTTCGACCTGCTCGTCTCCAAGTACCAGCGCAAGCTCGGGCGGCTCCTCTCGCGGTTCATCCGCGATCCGGCAAAAGTCGAGGACGTGGCGCAAGAGGCCTTCGTGAAGGCGTACCGCGCGTTGCCCTCGTTCCGCGGGGACAGCGCGTTCTACACGTGGCTGTACCGGATCGGGATCAACACCGCGAAGAACTACCTGGTGGCGATGGGCCGTCGGGCCCCGACCACGACCGGGTTCGATTCAGACGAGGCGGAGGTCTTCGAGGACGGCGATCAGCTGCGCGACATCAACACGCCCGAGAGCGTGCTGGCGTCGAAGGAGATCGCGGCGACCGTCCAGAAGGCGATGGAAGATCTGCCCGATGATCTGCGCACGGCGATCGAGCTGCGCGAGATCGAAGGGCTGAGCTACGAGGAGATCGCGAGTATCATGAACTGTCCGATCGGGACGGTGCGATCGCGCATCTACCGCGCGCGCGAGGCGATTGCCGCCAAGCTGCGCCCGCTGCTGGATACGCGGAAGGACCGAAGGTGGTGACCCTATGAAGCAGAAGCTCTCGGCGATGATGGACGACGCGGCCGAGGATCACGAATGCGAAAGCTGCGTCAAGCACCTCAAGGAAGACCCCGAGCTCTTGGCCACCTGGGAGCTCTATCACCTGATCGGTGACGCCCTCCGCGGCAACACCGCTCCCGACATCGCGGAACGAGTCCAAAAGCGGCTCGCCGCCGAACCGACGATCCTCGCTCCCCGCGCCCGCGAGCGGCCGCGACGCCGGATGACCTGGTACGCGCTGTCGATGGCGGCGAGCGTCGCAGCGGTCGCGCTGGTCGGCTGGATGGCGCTGCCGCTCTTCGACTTGCCGCGCGAGGCGGCGTCTCAGGTCGCCGTGCAGGTGCCCGAGCCGCCGTCCGCCGCCGTTCCCGTCCCGCAAGGAGTGGGCGACTACCTCCTCGCGCACCAGCGGTTCTCGCCCTCGGTCGCGATCGGCGGGATCGCGCCCTATATCCGGACCGTCGCCGAAGAGAACGGGGCGCGCTGACGATGCGGGCGGTGGCACTGGCCGCGGCGCTCGCCGCGGGTTCGGCAGCGTTCCCCGGCGCGGCGGCGGCCGAGCCGAGCGCCGATGCGATCGCCTGGTTGCAGCGGATCTACCGCTCGACCGAACGCCTGAGCTACACGGGCCGGTTCGTGTACCAGCACGGGGAGCAGGTCGAGACCTCCCGGATCACGCGCATCGTCGACGCGTCCGGCGTGCACGAGCGGCTCGAGGCGCTCGACGGCACGCCGCGCGAGATCATCCGGGTCAACGACGAGGTGAAGTGCTACCTCCCGCAGACGATGACGCTGAAGGTCGAGCGCCAGCTCGACACCACCCCGTTTCCCGCGATGCGCGCGGACGCGCGCGAGCTCGCGGAGCACTACAACATCCGCAAGGGCGAGACCGAGCGCATCGCCGGCTACGACTGCCAGGCGATCATCCTCGAGCCTAAGGACAAGCTGCGCTACGGCCACAAGCTCTGGGCCGATCTCGCGACCGGGATGCTCGTGAAAGCGAAGACCTTCAACGAGAAGAACGAGGTCGTCGAGCAGTTCGCGTTCACCCAGCTCCAGATCGGCGGCAGGATCGAAAGGGACCAGGTGAAGTCGCGGTTCGCCGGCAAAGGCCGCGACTGGCGGGTCGAGCGGGCCGGCATCGTCGCGGCCAACCTCGCCTCCGACGGGTGGCTCCTGGGGGCGCTGCCGGCGGGCTATCGCAAGGTCACCGAAATGAAGCGCAACGTGGGCGCGAGCGCGGACGTCGGGCACATCGTCCTCTCGGACGGGCTCGCCGCGGTATCGGTGTTCATCGAGCCGCTGGCGGCCAGGCCGTCCCTGGGCCCCCTGGGCCTGTCCCGGCAGGGGGCGGTCAACGTCTTCACCCGCACGCTCGACCGGTATCTGGTCACCGTCGTCGGCGAGGTGCCCGCGGAAAGCGTCAAGCGGATCGCGCACACGCTCGAGTACCGCCGGCCGCACTGACGGGCCGGTCAGGCGTCAAATCTCCTGCCCCGGAACCGGCGCCCTTGAAACCGCGCCCGCCGCCCTTTATCGTTACGATCTGTCCGCACGTACGGATGGAACACCCATGAAAACGCTCTTTGCCGCAGGCTCGCTCGCGGGGCTGCTGGTCCTCGCCGGACCGTCGTTCGCCCAGACCCGGGGCCTTCCCGATTTCACGCAGATCGTCGAGAACCAGGGCACCGCGGTGGTGAACATCAGCACCACGCAGGTCCGCACCCGCCAGGGACGACCGCAGGCGCCGCAGCTCGACGAGGACGACCCGTTCTACGAGTTCTTCCGCCGGTTCGTCCCGCGGGGTCCCCAGGGTCCCCAGGGGCCGCAGGGGCCGCAGGGGCCGCGCGAGTTCGAGTCGAGCTCGCTCGGCTCCGGCTTCGTCATCAGCGCCGACGGCTACATTCTGACCAACGCCCACGTCGTCGAGGCGGCCGACGAGATCACCGTCAAGTTCAACGACAAGCGCGAGTTCCGGGCGAAGGTCATCGGCGTCGACCGGCGCACCGACGTCGGGCTGATCAAGATCGACGCCGTCGGCCTCCAGGCGGTGCGGTTCGGCGATCCGAACAAGCTGCGGGTCGGCGAATGGGTGGTTGCGATCGGCTCGCCGTTCGGGTTCGAGAACACGGTCACCGCGGGCATCGTCAGCGCCAAGGGGCGCTCGCTCCCGCAGGAGAATTTCGTGCCCTTCATCCAGACCGACGTCGCCATCAACCCCGGCAACTCGGGCGGGCCGCTGTTCAACCTCAACGGCGAGGTCGTGGGAATCAACTCGCAGATCTACAGCCGCACCGGCGGCTTCATGGGGCTCTCGTTCGCGATCCCGATCGACGTCGCGCTGGACATCTCGAGCCAGCTCCGGACCGTCGGGCGAGTGAGCCGCGGGCGGATCGGCGTGGTGATCCAGGAAGTGTCGCGCGAGCTCGCCGATTCCTTCGGGCTCGCGCGGCCCATGGGGGCGCTCGTGAACGCGGTGGAGAAGGGCGGGCCGGCGGAGAAGGCGGGCGTGGAGACCGGCGACATCATCCTCAGGTTCGACGGCAAGGCGGTCAACGGCTCGTCCGACCTGCCGCGGATCGTCGGCTCGACGAAGCCCGGCACGCGGGTGCCGATGCAGGTCTGGCGCAAGGGGCAGACGAAGGACGTCGCCGTCACCGTGGGCGAGATCCCGGACGACCGCGTCGCCTCCAGCCGCGGCGCGCGCCCCGGCGAGCGCAAGCCGGCGGTCGCCGCGAACCGCCTCGGCCTGGTGGTCAGCGATCTGCCCGAGGACAAGCGCCGCGACCTGCGCGTGCAGGGCGGCGTGGTGATCGACGAGGTGCGCGAGCAGCCCCGCGCCGACGTCCGGGCCGGGGACGTCATCATCGCCCTTACGGCGAAGGGCGCGACCACGGACATCAAGTCGGCGCGCCAGTTCAACGATCTCATCGCGAACCTCGACCGCGGCACCACCCTCACGCTGCAGATCCGCCGCGGCGAAGCCACGATCTTCGCGACGATCAAGGGCGAGACGGCCGGCGGTTGAGCTAGGTGCGCGCGCCGGGGTCGCGCGGCGCCCGAAAAGGCGTGCCCGACGCCGCGGAATCCGCTAGAATTCGCGCCGCCGCGAGCGCGGCAGAAGGGTGCTGGAGCAGCACCCTTTTTTGTACCGTTTTCTGGCGATGACACCCGGCAGCGATCGCGCCGTACCGACCGAGGGCGAACTTCCCCTCGCACGTCCCCGATGATTGACCGGAGGGGCGGGCCCCTCTGCAGGACGCCAACGGTCTGACCGGTCGCGAGCGCAGCGCCCCGATGCAGCACATCCGCAACTTCTCGATCATCGCTCACATCGACCACGGCAAGTCGACGCTCGCCGACCGGTTCATCGAGCGCTGCGGCGGGCTGTCGGAGCGCGAGATGGGCGAGCAGGTGCTCGACTCGATGGACATCGAACGCGAGCGCGGCATCACGATCAAGGCCCAGACCGCGGCCCTGCGCTACACCGCCCGCGACGGCGCGACCTATCACCTCAACCTCATCGACACGCCGGGTCACGTCGACTTCTCCTACGAGGTGTCGCGCTCGCTCGCCGCCTGCGAGGGCGCGCTGCTGGTCGTCGACGCCTCGCAGGGCGTCGAGGCGCAGACGGTCGCCAACTGCTACACGGCGATCGAGCAGGGCGTTGAAGTAGTGCCGGTGCTGAACAAGATCGATCTCCCGTCCGCCAGCGCGGGCGAGGTCGCGCAGGAGATCGAGGACGTGATCGGGATCCCGGCGGCCGATGCGGTCCGGGTGAGCGCCAAGACCGGCGACGGCGTGGACGACGTTCTCGAAGCGATCATCCGACGGATTCCGCCGCCGCGCGGCGATCCCGCCGCGCCGCTGAAGGCGCTCGTCATCGACTCGTGGTTCGACAACTACATCGGCGTGATCATGCTGGTGCGCGTGGTCGATGGCGTGCTGAAACCCAAAGACCGCATCCTGCTGATGTCGACTCGGGCGACCTACCTCTGCGAGCAGGTGGGGGTGTTCACGCCGAAGGCGGAGACGCGCGGCGAGCTCGCGGCCGGCGAGGTCGGGTTCGTCGCGTCGGGAATCAAGGAGCTGGAAGCCGCACGGGTCGGCGACACGGTGACGCTGGCGGACCGGCCCGCGACCGCGGCGCTGCCCGGGTTCAAGGAGATCAAGCCGCAGGTGTTCGCCGGGCTGTACCCGGTCGAGGCGAGCGAATTCGAGGCGCTGCGCGAGGCGCTGCAGAAGCTCAAGCTCAACGACGCGTCGCTCCGCTACGAGCCGGAAGTCTCGCAGGCGCTCGGCTTCGGGTTCCGCTGCGGGTTTCTCGGCCTGCTGCACATGGACATCGTGCAGGAGCGCCTGGAGCGCGAGTACGAGATGGCGCTCATCACGACCGCGCCGACCGTGGTGTACGAGGTGCAACTGCGCGAGGGCACGGTCGAGCGCGTGGAAAACCCGGCGAAGATGCCCGATCCGGGCCGGATCGCCGAGATCAGGGAACCGATCATCTCGACCACGATCTTCGTGCCCCAGGACTTCGTGGGCCCGGTCATGACCCTCTGCAACGAGAAGCGCGGCGCGCAGAGGAACATGCAGTATCACGGACGGCAGGTCATGCTCGTCTACGAGATGCCGCTGAACGAGATCGTCATGGACTTCTTCGACCGGCTGAAGTCGGTGTCGCGCGGGTATGCCTCGCTCGACTACGAGTTCCGGGAGTTCCGCCCCGCGGACATGGTCAAGCTCGACGTCCTGGTCAACGGCGAGCGGGTGGACGCCTTGTCGGTCATGGTCCACCGCCAGAACGCGCAATACCGCGGCAGGGACCTGGTGTCGCGGATGCGCGGTCTGATTCCGCGCCAGATGTTCGACGTCGCGATCCAGGCCGCGGTCGGCTCGCACATCATCGCGCGCGAAACGGTGAAGGCGCTGCGCAAGAACGTTCTGGCGAAGTGCTACGGCGGCGACGTCACGCGCAAGCGCAAGCTCCTGGAGAAACAGAAAGCCGGCAAACGCCGCATGAAGCAGGTCGGGACTGTCGAGATCCCGCAGGAGGCGTTCCTCGCGATCCTGCAGGTGGAGAAATAGCGGGCCCGCGGTCGCATGAACTTCGCGCTGATCCTGTTCGTTCTGCTCGTGGTCACTGCGCTGATCGCGGCCGCCGACCGCCTCTACTTCGCCAAGCGGCGCGGCACCGAGGAGAAGGAGCCGTGGTGGATCGAGTATCCGAAGAGCTTCCTGCCGGTGATCCTGATCGTGTTCCTGCTGCGTTCCTTCGTGGTCGAGCCGTTTCGGATCCCGTCCGGATCGATGATCCCCACGCTGCTCGTGGGCGACTTCATCCTGGTGAACAAATTCACGTACGGCATCCGGTTGCCGATCGTGAACCGGAAGATCGCCGAGCTGAACGAGCCGCAGCGCGGGGACGTGATGGTGTTCCGTTACCCCGAAGACCCGGCGGTCGATTACATCAAGCGGGTCATCGGGGTGCCCGGCGACACGGTGGCGTACGTCGACAAGCGGCTCGTGATCAACGGCAAGGGCATGGAGCTGAAGCCCGACGGCGAGTACCTGCACAAGCGGGCGACGTACGCGAAGCAGTACATCGAGACGATCAACGGGCACCGGCACCGGATCCTCGTCGAGGACGACGCGCCCGCAGCGGTGCCGCTCGCCAAGCAATTCCCGTTTCGTGAAAAATGCACTTACAATAACCAGGGGTTTGCCTGCACCGTCCCGCCGGGGCACTACTTCATGATGGGGGACAACCGCGACAACTCGGCCGACAGCCGGGTGTGGGGGTTCGTGCCGGACGAGAACATCGTCGGCAAGGCGTTCTTCATCTGGTTCAACTTCAGCGAGCCGAGCCGTTTCGGCTCGTTCCAGTAAGGGGTCAACATGACACGACAGCGGGGGATGGGCTTTGCGGGCGTGCTGTTGCTGCTGATCGGCATCGTGTTCGTCGCGATCATCGGCATGAAGCTCGTCCCGGCGTACATCGAGTACTTCACGATCAAGCAGGCGATCACCGCGATCTCGCAGAGCGGGCAGCTGCGCAACGCCACCGTCGCGGACGTGCGCAAGGCGTACGACAGCCGGGCGAACATCGACGACATCACCGCGGTCCGACCCGGCGATCTGGAGATCACCAAGGACGGGAACGATATCGTCATCGCGTTCGCCTACGAGAAGAAGATCCCGCTCTTCTACAACATCAGCGTGGTCATCGACTTCGCCGCGTCGAGCAAGCCCGCGAGCACCAAGAGCGTCGATTGATGTGAAGCACGCCGCCCTGCAGGACGGTCTGGGTTACCGGTTCCAGAACACCCGGCTGCTGCAGCAGGCGCTCACTCATCGCAGCCACGGCACGCCACACAACGAGCGGCTCGAGTTCCTCGGGGACGGCGTCCTCAACTGCATCATCGCCGCCGAGCTCTATAACCGCTTCGGCGCGCTGAAGGAGGGGGAGCTGTCGCGGCTGCGCGCGAGCCTCGTGCGCGAACAGCGTCTGCACGAGCTCGCGACCCAGCTTTCCCTGGGCGAGGCGCTGCGCCTCGGCGAGGGCGAACTGAAAAGCGGCGGGTTTCGCCGCCCCTCGATCCTCGCCGACGCGCTCGAGGCGCTGATCGGCGCGGTCTTCCTGGACGGCGGATTCGACGCCGCGCGCGAGGTGGTGTCGCGGCTCTATCATCCCGTGCTGGAGACCCTCGACTCCAAGGGCGCGGACAAGGATCCCAAGACGCGGCTCCAGGAGTGGCTGCAGAGCCGCAAGTACGCGCTGCCGCAGTACAACGTGGTCGCCACTTACGGCGCCGCGCACGACCAGCGGTTCGAGGTGGAGTGCCTCGTGCGCGAGCTCGCCGTGCGCACGCTGGGCACCGGCGCGAGCCGACGGCTCGCCGAGCAGGAAGCGGCCCGCGCGGCGTTCGAGCGCCTTCGCGAATGACGGCCGAGCGCGCGCCGGGGTTCCGCTGCGGCACGGTCGCGATCGTCGGACGACCCAACGTGGGGAAATCGACCCTGCTGAACGCGCTGGTCGGTCAGCGGGTCAGCATCACCTCCAGCAAGGCGCAGACGACGCGCCACCGGATCAGCGGCATCCTCACGCGACCGGGTGTCCAATACGTCTTCGTCGACACGCCGGGCTTCCAGACCCGACACGGCGGCGCGCTCAACCGGCTCCTGAACCGCACCGTGCGCGGCGCGCTCGCGGACGTGGACGCGGTGCTTCTGGTCGTCGAGGCCGGCCGGTTCGATGCCGAGGACCGCGCCGTGGTCGGCTTGCTGCCGCGCAAGACCCCGGTGTTCCTGGTGGCGAACAAGAGCGACCGGCAGCCGCGGCGCGAGGCGATGCTGCCGTTCCTCCGGAGCGCCGCGAGAGAGTTCGCGTTCGCCGAGGTCGTTCCGGTCAGCGCGACCAAGTCGCGGAATCTCGAGGAGCTGCTGACGACGCTCGCGCGCTATCTTCCCGAGCAGCCGGCGATGTTCGACGAGGACGCGCTCACCGATCGCAGCGAACGGTTCATCGCCGCCGAGCTGGTACGCGAGAAGCTGTTTCGCCTCCTGGGGGAGGAGCTGCCGTACGGATGCGCCGTGACGATCGACCGGTTCGAAGAGGCGGGGCGCCTGCGACGCGTTCACGCCGCGATCGTCGTCGACAAGGAGAACCACAAGGCGATCGTGATCGGCAAGGGCGGCGCGAAGCTGAAGGCGATCGCGACCGTCGCGCGCCGCGACATGGAACGACTTTTCGGCGGCAAGGTCTTCCTGGAAGTGTGGGTCAAGGTGCGACGCGGCTGGACGGAGGACGCCGCGGCGCTGCAGCGCCTCGGTTACGAGCATGTCTGAGCGGCATCGCGTCGATCGCGCCGCCGCGTTCGTGCTGCACGGCTACGCCTACAGCGAGACGAGCCTGCTGGTGGAGATGTTCACGCGGCCCTACGGGCGGTTGCCGCTCGTAGCGAAGGGCGCGCGGCGGCCCGGCTCCAGCCTGCGGTCGGTGGTCGTCGCCTTCCAGCCGCTCACGGCGAGCTGGTCGGGACGCGGCGAGGTGCGGACGCTCGTGCGCAGCGAATGGCAGGGCGGTCAGCCGCTGCTGAAGGGCGAGGCCTTGCTCTGCGGTTTCTATCTGAACGAACTCCTGCTGCGCCTGTTGCCACGAGAGGACCCGCACGAGGCGCTGTTTGATCACTACGCGGCAACGCTGACGCGACTCGCCACCGAGCGCGAGCAGGCGCCGATCCTGCGCGGCTTCGAGCGCCGACTGCTCCAGGAGCTGGGTTATGCGCTGGCGCTGGAGCGCGAGGCCGAGAGCGGGGCGCCGCTCGATCCCGACCGGCTGTACCGGTACGACCCGGAACGCGGCCCGCTGGCGGCCTCGATCGGCGCCGACGCCGGCGAGGGCCTCGTCATTTCCGGTCGGGTGCTGCTCGAGATCGCCCGCGACGAGTACGCCGGTCCGGCGACGGCGCAGGCGGCGAAGCAGCTGATGCGGCTCGTACTGAGTCACCGGCTCGACCGCCAGCCCCTGCACAGCCGGGCGATCTTCAAGGATCTGGCGAGCTTATGATGGCGATTGAGGCGTGATGTCGGAAACCAGAACCCCCACCCCTAACCCCACCCCCACCCCCACCCCTAGCCCCTCCCCCCGGCAGGGGAGGGGAACGGCGTGAGCTTCGCACACGAGTGATCGAGCTCGGCGTCAACATCGACCACGTGGCTACGGTACGGCAGGCGCGCCGGACCTATGAGCCCGACCCGGTATGGGCGGCGGTCGAGGCGCATCTCGGCGGTGCCGACGGGATCACCGTACACCTGCGCGAGGACCGGCGCCACATTCAGGACGAGGACGTGCGGCGGCTGCGCGAGCTGACGCACATCAAGCTGAACCTCGAAATGGCGGCGACCGAGGAGATGGTCGGGATCGCGCGGCGCATCCGGCCCGAGATGGCGATGCTCGTGCCGGAGGGCCGCCAGGAAGTCACGACCGAAGGCGGGCTCGACATCGCGGGCCAGGACGCGCGCCTGCGGGAGGTGGTCGCGCGCCTCGCCGACGCGGGGATCGTGGTCAGCGTCTTCGTCGATGCCGACCTCCGCCAGGTGGAGGCGGCGGAACGCATCGGCGCGGCGGTGTGCGAGGTCCATACCGGCCCGTACGCCCATGCTTTCCACTCGCGCGGGCGCGACGCGGAGAGCCCACCCGTCGTCGCCGAGCTCGCCAAGCTGGCGGCTGCCGGCGCGGCGATCCGCGCGCAGGGGATGCGCTTCAACGCCGGCCACGCACTCAACTACTTCAACGTCGAGCCGGTCGCCCAGCTGCCCGGCATCCGCGAGCTCCATATCGGGCACGCGATCGTGAGCCGCGCGGTGTTCGTGGGCATGCGCGAGGCGGTGCGCGAGATGAAGGCGCTCATCGTCGACGCCGCGACGCGCGCGGCGGTACGGGAGCGGCGGTGATCGTCGGGATCGGCACCGATCTCGTCGAGATCGTGCGCGTCGAGCGCGCGCTCGAGCGCCACGGCGACCGCTTCGCCCGCAAGATCCTTGTCGCGCGCGAGTACCAGCGCTTCGCCGCGCATCGCCGGCCGGCCGCGTACCTCGCCAAGCGATTCGCGGCGAAGGAGGCGTTCTCGAAGGCGATGGGCACCGGCATCCGCGCCCCGGTGAACTGGCAGAACCTGGGCGTCGTGAACCACGCCTCCGGGCGGCCGTACTTCGAGCTGTCCGAGGCGCTGGCCGAGCTCGTCCGGCGACGGGGGATCCGCAGCGTTCACGTGAGTCTCACGGACGAGCGCGGAATGGCCGCGGCGTTCGTCGTTCTCGAAGGAGATCCCGATGGCGCTTGAGCGCCCGCTCGGCCCGGTCGTGGTCGACCTGGCGGGCCTCGAGCTCGCGGCCGATGAACGCGAGATGCTCGCCCATCCGCTCGTCGGCGGCGTGATCCTGTTCGCCAGGAACTACGCCGCGCCCGAACAGCTGCGCGCGCTCACCCGGTCGATCCACGAGCTCCGCAGGCCGGCATTGCTCATCGCGGTCGATCACGAAGGCGGGCGCGTGCAGCGCTTCGTCGAGGGCTTCACCCGGCTGCCGCCGATGCGCTCGCTCGGACGGATCCACGACCGCGATCGGCTGCTCGCGGAGAATCTCGCCGGCGCGATCGGGGTGGTGCTCGCGGCGGAGCTGGCGGCGAGCGGCGTCGATTTCAGCTTCGCGCCGGTGCTCGACGTCGACTTCGGCTCCTCGAGCGTGATCGGTGATCGCGCGCTGCACTCCGACCCGGGCGCGGTCGCGACGCTCGCCGCAGCGCTCGTCGGCGGGATGGCGCGCGTCGGCATGGGGGCGGTCGGCAAGCACTTCCCCGGCCACGGCTACGTGCGCGCCGACTCCCACCACGAGGTGCCGGTCGACGAGCGGGAGCTCGCGACGATCGAGGCGAACGACCTCGTCCCGTACCGGGCGCTGGTCGGGCGAGGCCTCGCCGGCGTCATGCCGGCGCACGTGATCTACCCGAAGGTCGACGGGCGTCCGGCGGGGTTCTCGCCCGTCTGGCTGAGGGAGGTCCTGCGCGGCAGGCTCGGCTTCGACGGCGTCGTCTTCAGCGACGACCTGTCCATGGAGGGCGCGGCCGTCGCCGGGGGGATCGTCGAACGTGGACGCGCTGCGCTCGACGCCGGCTGCGACATGGTCCTCGTGTGCAACGCGCGCGACGGCGCGCAACGGCTGCTCGACGGGTTGGGGCCGGCGCGCCTGGACGAGGCGCGGGCCGGGCGGATGCGCGGGCCGACCACGCCCGCGGCGGCGGAACGGCCCGAGTATCGGACCGCTCTCGCCGACGTCATGCGCGAACGCGACGGCGGCGCGCTCGCGTAGCTCGAAGCCGGCGCGCCCGGATCAGGCGCGTTCGATGTACGCGCCGTCGTCGGTGTTGACCTTGATCTTCTCGCCGGCCTCGATGAACGGCGGCACCTGAACGACGAGGCCGGTCTCGGTCTTCGCCGGCTTGAACGACGTCGTCGCGGTCGCGCCCTTGATGTTCGGGTCGGTCTCGACGACCGTCAGGACCACGCTCGGCGGCAGCTCGACCCCGATCGGCCGCTCGTTGTGGAAGTTGATCTGGACGTCGGTGTTGGGCAACAGGAACTCGGTCTGGCCTTCGAGCATCTCCGCCGACAGCGCGAGCTGCTCATAGGTGTCCTTGTCCATGAAGATGTAGCTGTCGCCCTCCTGGTAGAGGTATTGCATCTCGCGCGGCTCGACGTAGGCGCGCTCGATCTTCTCGTCGGTGCGGAAGCGGGTGTTGGTCTTGGTGCCGGCTTCGATGTCCTTCATCTCGACCTGCATGAACGCGCCGCCGCGTCCGCCCACGTGCACGTGATAGGATTTGAGCACGCGCCAGACGCGCTTGTCCCATTCGAGCAAGTTGCCGACGCGGATCTCGGTCGCGAGCACTTTCGCCATAGCCAGACTGCCGGATGGAGTGAGAAAAACGCGCGATTCTACCTCGCCGCCCGCCGCGCCGTCGGCTCGCGGGCGCGATGCCGACGGCGAGCCGCCATGTTCGACGCTGCCACGCTCATCGCCGACCTGCCGCATCGCCCGGGCGTCTACCGCATGCTGAGCGCGAAGGGCGACGTGCTCTACGTCGGCAAGGCGCGCGACCTCCGCAAGCGCGTCGCGTCCTACTTCCAGAAGACCGACCACGGCCCGCGGACGCAGGTCATGCTCTCGCAGGTCGCCGGCGTCGAGGTGACGGTCACCGGCTCGGAGGGCGAAGCGCTGATCCTCGAGAACAACCTGATCAAGTCGCTCGCGCCGCGCTACAACATCCTGTTCCGCGACGATAAGTCGTATCCCTATCTGATGATCACCGGCGACGCGTTCCCCCGCCTCGGCTTCCACCGCGGCGCGCTGGAGAAGCGGCACGCGTACCACGGACCGTTCCCGAACGCCGGCGCGGTGCGCGAGAGCATCCAGCTGCTGCAGAAGGTGTTTCGCCTGCGCACCTGCGAGGACTCGGTCTTCCAGAACCGTTCCCGTCCCTGCCTGCTGCACCAGCTCAAGCGCTGCTCGGCGCCGTGCGTGGGGCTGATCGACGCGACGAGCTACGCGGCCGACGTGCGGAACGCGCAGCTCTTCATGGACGGGCGGGAGGACGACGTCATCGCGGAGCTGGCAGCACGCATGCAGCGGGCCGCCGAGGCGCTCGACTACGAGCGCGCGGCGGTGTACCGGGACCAGATCGGCGCGCTCGCGAAGGTCCAGGGCCGGCAATACGTGGATACCGCGAAGGCCCTCGATGCCGACGCGATCGCCTGCGCCGTCGATCAGGAGATCGCCTGCGTGAACCTCGTGATGATCCGCAACGGGCGCTACCTGGGCGACAAGAGCTTTTTTCCGCAGCACGCGGAGGGGCGATCCGCAGGAGACGTCGTCGGAGCGTTCCTCGCGCAGCACTACCTGCAGAGCCCGCCGCCGGGGCTGGTCATCGTCGGCGACGACGTCGACGCGGAAGAGCTCGCGGACGCCATCGCGGAGCACGCGGGCCGTCCGGTGCAGCTCGTTTCCCGCCCGCAAGCGGAGCGACGCGCCTGGCTGGAGATGGCCGAGCGCAACGCGCTACAGGCGCTCGCCCAGCGGGCGCGCGAGCAGGGGACGCAGGAGGCGCGCCTCGGCGCCATGCGCGAGGCGCTCGGGCTCGCGGCCTCGGTACAGCGGATCGAGTGCTTCGACATCAGTCATACCCAGGGCGAGGCTACGGTCGCCGCCTGCGTGGTCTACGATCGCTACGGAATGCGAAACTCCGAGTATCGCCGCTACAACATCGCCGGCATCCAGCCCGGGGACGACTACGCGGCGGTGCGGGAGGTGCTTCAGCGGCGCTACGAGAAGGTCGCGCGCGGCGAAGGCGTGGTCCCGGACCTGATCCTCATCGACGGCGGGAAGGGGCAGATCAATTCCGCCAAGGCGGTGCTCGCGGACCTCGGCTTCGCCGACATCGAGATCGTCGGGGTGGCGAAGGGCCCCGAGCGCAAGCCCGGGCTGGAAGAGCTCGTCCTTCCGGACGACCGCCTGCTGCGGCTCGACAAGGAGCACCCGGGCCTGCACCTGATCCAGAGTATCCGGGACGAGGCGCACCGGTTCGCGATCACCGGTCACCGTCAGCGGCGGGCGAAGCGCCGCGTCACCTCGACGCTGGAAGCGATCGCCGGCATCGGCGCGAAGCGGCGCCGCCAGCTGCTCGAGCGGTTCGGCGGGCTGAAAGGCGTGCAGGCGGCGAGCGTGGAGGACCTGACCCAGGTCGAGGGCATCAGCCGGACCCTGGCCGAGCGCATCTATCGCGAGCTGCACTGATGCCGTTGAACCTTCCGAACGTCCTCACCTGGCTTCGGATCCTCGCGATCCCGTTGCTCGTCGCGGTCTTCTACCTGCCCGAGACGTGGCTGACCGCGTACGAGCGCAACCTCCTCGGGACGATCCTCTTCGTCGCCGCGGCGCTCACCGACTGGCTCGACGGCTACTTCGCGCGCCGCCTCAACCAGACGTCGGCGTTCGGCGCGTTCCTCGACCCGGTCGCGGACAAGCTGATGGTCGCCGCCGCGCTGATCGTGCTGGTGCAGCTCACCCGGGTCGACGCGATCATCGCGTTCATCATCATCGGCCGGGAGATCGCGATCTCGGCGCTGCGCGAGTGGATGGCGAAGGTCGGCGGGGCGAAGAGCGTGGCGGTGAACTACCTCGGCAAGATCAAGACCGCGTCCCAGCTCGCCGCGATCCCGCTGCTCCTGTACCACGACCCCATCGGCCGGTGGATCGACCCGTTTCGCATCGGGACCTGGCTCGTTTACCTCGCCGCCGCGCTGACCCTGGTGTCGATGGTGTATTACCTGAAACTTGCGCTTCCGCACGCGTTCCGCAAAGGCGAGGGCGCTTGACCCTCGCTCGGGCCGCCGAGTAAAATTCCCTTTCGCGCCGCGGGAATAGCTCAGTTGGTAGAGCGCAACCTTGCCAAGGTTGAGGTCGCGAGTTCGAGACTCGTTTCCCGCTCCACATCCTCGCGAGGGAAAGCGGTGAGCTTTCCCTCGTTTCGTTTCGCGTCGCGGCGGGGTGGCAGAGTGGTCATGCAGCGGCCTGCAAAGCCGTGTACGCCGGTTCGATTCCGACCCCCGCCTCCAGCTGCAGTTCGGCTCGCCGCTGTTTGCCCGCCCGCCGTCTGCGTATAGTCTCGAGCGCCGGCCACCGCGCGCCCGGGTGGCGAAACTGGTAGACGCAAGGGACTTAAAATCCCTCGGCTTCGGCCGTGCAGGTTCAACTCCTGCCCCGGGCACCAAGCCTCTTTCGGCGGCGTCCTGCCGCCGACCCGCGCGCCTCCTGTGTCCGGCTGTGGGAAAGCGCGCAGTGTCGACGTGCAGTCTTTCTCAAACATCCCGCGATAACCCCCGAATCCGGCTGTGAAAACCCGGAGCCGGCCAGTACCATCTCGGATCTATTACAGGGGGGGCATCTCGATGGCAAACGCCGCAGCGAAGGGCAAGGAAAAGGGGACCGCGCCCGAAGCCCAGCCGCCGGCCGCCAAGGTCCGCTGGAACACCGAGGGCCTCAAGAGCTCCTACGCGAACTTCTGCAATGCGACCAGCACGCGCGAGGAGGTGGTCTTGAACTTCGGCGTGAGCAACAACTGGGACCGCACGCCGCAGGAGATGGAGGTCGATCTCGGCCATCGCATCGTCCTGTCGCCGTTCGCCGCGAAGCGCTTGCTCGGCATCCTCGGCAAGCTCGTCGGCGAGTACGAGAGCCGCTACGGCCAGCTGAAGTAGCGGGCCGACGCGACGGCGAGCCGCCGCACTCCTCCCATCCGCATGTCCGCCGCGTTCAACTCGACCGGCCCGGGCGCGATCGCGAACGCCGCGACCGCAAGCGGGACCGCGCCGGCGGCGAACCAGCAGGAATCCGCGCTCTGGGCGGTCCTCGCGAGCGCCAACGATGCGCGCGAGTACTGTCAGAGCTGGCTCGCGATCCAGTGCCGCCTGATCCCGGCGGTGGTCGGCGGCGTCGTGCTGCTGCGGCCCGAAGGCACGGAGAGCTACAGCGCGGTCGCGGTGTGGCCCGACGTGCGGCGGGACATGGCCTATCTCACCCCGACGGCGCAGAAGGCGCTCGTCGAGCGGCGCGGAATCATCACGCCGAGCAAGCCGAGCCCCGACGCGGCTCCGACGAGCATTCACATCGGCTATCCGGTCGAGGCGGTCGGCCGCCTCTACGGCGTCGTAGTGCTCGACGTGTCGCTGCGCCCCGAAGCCGAGCTGCAGGCCGCGCTCCGCCAGCTCCACTGGGGCGCGGCGGGCCTCGAGCTGATGTTCTGCCAGCAGGAGGTCGCGCGGGCCGGTGAGACGCGCGACAAGCTGCAGACCGTGCTCGAGGTCGTCGCCTCGGCCGCGGCGCACGATCGCTTCGTCGCCGCGGCGACCGCGCTCGCCACCGATCTCGCCACCCGGCTCGCGTGCGACCGCGTGAGCATCGGCTTCGAGCGCGGCGGTCACATCAAGCTCTCCGCGGTCTCGCACAGCGCGCAGTTCAAGGAGCGGACCAACCTGATGCGGGCGGTCGCCACGGCGATGGACGAAGCGGTCGACCAGAATGCGACGGTCGCCGTGCCGCCGCCGATCGGCAGCGCGCCGCTGGTGCGCCGCGCGCACGATGCGCTGCTCGACGAGCAGGGGTCCGGCGCGTGCTGCACTGTCGTCCTGACCGCGCTCGGCAAGCCGGCGGGCGCGATCACGCTGGAGCGCACGGCGAAGCGGCCGTTCGACGCCGCGACGATAGAGCTGTGCGAGGCGGTCGCCGGCCTCGCCGGCCCGATGCTCGAAGTGCACCGCCGCGAGGATCGCTGGTTCGGCGCGCGGCTGGCCGACTGGTGGCGCGAGAAGCTCCGCCACCTCTTCGGCCCGCGCCACCCGGGGCTCAAGTTCGCGGCGATCGTGGTGGCGGCGGCGCTCGCGTTTCTCATCGTGGCGCGCGGCGACTTCCGCGTCTCCGCCGGGTCGGTGCTCGAGCCCCAGCTGCAGCTCGCGGCGACCGCGCCGTTCAACGGCTACATCCGGGAAGCGCCGGTGCGTGCCGGCGACCTGGTGAAGCAGGGCGCGCTGCTCGCCCGGCTCGATGACCGCGACCTCAAGCTCGAGCGGCTGAAAGGCCTGAGCCAGCAGGAGGAGCTGAACAAGCAGATGCGACAGGCCTTCGCCGAGCGCAATCTCGCGCAGGTACAGATCGTGACCGCGCAGCTCGAAGCGGCGCGCGCGCAGGTGGCGCGGATCGAGGAGCAGTTGCAGCGCACGACGGTGAGCGCTCCGTTCGACGGGGTGGTGGTGTCCGGCGACCTCAGCCAGCAGCTCGGGGCGCCCGTGGAGCGCGGCACGGTGCTGTTCGAGGTCGCGCCGCTCAGCGAGTTCCGGCTGGTGCTCAAAGTCGACGAGCGCGATGTCGCCTACGTGCAGCCGGGCCAGCGCGGGACGCTGCTGCTCTCCGCCTTCGCGGCCGACCCGATCGGCTTCGCGGTCACGAAGATCACGCCGGTGTCCACGCCGCGGGAGGGCAAGAACTTCTTCCGGGTCGAGGCGCAGCTCGACCGTACCGACCCGCGGATGCGGCCGAACATGGAGGGCGTCGGCAAGGTGGAGATCGCCCGCCGCTCGTACCTCTGGATCTGGACGCGCCAGGTGGTCGACTCGCTGCGGCTGCTCGCCTGGGCCTGGCTGCCGTAGCCGCGTGTCGCAGCAGCTCTTCAGCCCGAACTGGTACCGGGTCGCGCGGCTGACGCCGCGCCTGCGGCAGCACGCGCAGATCCACCGCCATCAGTACCGCGGCGAGACCTGGTACGTGCTCCAGGATCTCGCCTCCGAGCGCTTCCATCGCTTCTCGCCGGCGGCGTACTTCGTGATCGGCCTGATGGACGGCAAGAACACCGTCCAGAAGATCTGGGATCAGGCGCTCGCGCAGCTCGGCGACGACGCGGTGACGCAGGACGAGGTGATCCAGCTCCTCGGCCAGCTGCACGGCGCCGACGTCCTCCAGTGCGACGTCCCCCCGGACACGGCCGAGCTTTTCCGGCGGCGGGAGCGCCAGGAGCGCCGCGCGCTGGTGAAGCGCGTCTTGAGCGTTTTCGCGTGGCAGATCCCGCTCTTCGATCCGGACCGCCTGCTCGAGCGGCTGCTGCCGGTCGCGCGCCCGTTCTTCGGCTGGTTCGGGCTCGTGCTCTGGTGCGCGCTCGTCGGCGCGGGGGTGTTCGCCGCCGCCAGCCACTGGCGCGAGCTCACCGAGAACGTCCTCGATCGGGTGCTGCTGCCCGAGAACCTGCTGATGATCTGGCTCGTGTTCCCGATCCTCAAGCTCGCGCACGAGCTCGGTCACGCGTTCGCCGTCAAGGCGCGCGGCGGCGAGGTCCACGAGATGGGGGTGATGGTCCTCGTGCTCACGCCCGTGCCCTACGTCGACGCGTCCTCGGCATGGGCGTTCCGGAGCAAGTGGCAGCGATTCGCGGTCGGCGGGGCGGGGATGATGGTCGAGCTCGCCATCGCCTCGATCGCGCTCTTCCTCTGGCTCACCGTCGAGCCCGGGATGTTCAGGGCGCTGCTCTACAACGTCATGCTGATCGCGGGGATCTCGACGGTCCTGTTCAACGCCAACCCGCTCCTCCGGTTCGACGGCTACTACATGCTCATGGACTGGCTGGAGATCCCCAATCTCCGCACCCGGGGCATCCAGTATCTCGTCTATCTGTGCGAGAAATATCTGTTCAAGCGCGCCGAGGCCGAGCCGCCGCTCGCGACGGCCGGCGAGCGGGCCTGGTTCATCGGCTTCACGGTCGGCTCGTTCTTCTACCGGATCCTCGTCATCATCGCGATCCTGGTCTTCCTCGGCGAGCAGTCGCTGCTGCTGGGGATCGTGTTCGCCGGCTTCACGGCGTTCTCGTGGCTCGTGCTCCCAACGGTCAAGATCCTCAACTACATCGTCAACGACCCAAGGCTCCGCCGCGTGCGCGGGCGCGCGATGGCGGCGAGCGCGCTGGTCACGGTCGCGGCGCTCGCGCTCATTTTCGCCGTGCCGCTGCCGCTGCGGACCACGGCGGAGGGCGTGGTCTGGCTGCCCGAGGAGAGCTTCGCGCGCGCCGGCGCGGACGGGTTCATCACGCGCGTCGTCGCGCAGCCCGGCGGCTGGGTCAAGCCCGGCGACCCGCTGATCGAGACGAGCGACATCGAGCTCGCCACCGAGCTGAAGGTGCTCGAGGCGCGGGTGCTGGAGCTCGATGCGCGCCACCGCGGGCACACGGGCGGCGACCGGGTGAAGGCCGAGATGGTCGAGGAGGAACGGCGCTTCGCGCTGCAGAACCTCGAGCGCGCGCGCGAACGGGCGGGCGAGCTGACGATCTCGGCCAGGGCCGAGGGCGAGTTCGTCATGCCGCGGGCGCCGGACATGCCGGGGCGCTTCGTCAAGAAGGGCGAGCTCCTCGCGCACGTCGTGAACGTCGAGGCGATCAACGTGCGGGCGATCGTGTCGCAGCAGGACATCGATCTCGTCCGCAACGCGACCCGGCGCGTGGACGTCCGGTTCGTGGAGCACCTCGACGCTCCGGTGACGAGCTCGCTGAAGCGAGTGGTGCCCTCGGCGAGCGACCAGCTACCGAGCGCCGCGCTCGGCACCGTGGGTGGCGGGCATGCCGCGGTCGACCCGGGCGACCGGGAGGGTCGCAAGACGCTGCAGAAGTACTTCCAGGTGGAAGTCGAGCTCCCGGCGGAGAACCGCCGGCTGCACGTGGGCGGCCGCGCGTACGTGCGCTTCGACCACGGCTGGGAGCCGCTCGGCTTCCAGTGGTACCGGCGGGCGCGCCAGCTCTTCCTCTCGCGGTTCAATGTCTGAGCTCGCGCTTCCGCCGCTCGCGCCGACCGCCGCGTATCCCGAGCAGGCCATCGAGCGCCCGGGGCTGCTCGACCGCGTCGCCGACCGGATCGCGGCCCCGGTCGCGCGCCGCCTGCACGCGCGGCGCGTCCTCGCCACCGGCATCGTCGAGGCGGTGCGTCGCTACGCGAAGGAAGCCGAGCGGTTGAGCGACGCCGGAATCAAGCGCGCCGCCGCCGAGCTCCGGCTCGCGCTGCGCCGCGACGGCTTCAGCGAGCCGGTCGTCGCGCAGAGCTTCGCGCTCGTGCGCGAGGTGGCCGGGCGGACGCTCGGCATGCGCCACTTCGATTCGCAGCTGCGGGGCGGCTGGATCCTGCTGAACGGCATGGTGGCGGAGATGGAGACGGGGGAGGGCAAGACCCTCACCGCAACGCTTCCCGCCTGCACCGCCGCGCTCGCCGGCCTGCCGGTCCACGTGATCACGGTCAACGACTACCTGACCGCCCGGGACGCCGAGCTGATGGGTCCGGTCTACCGGATGCTGGGGCTTTCGGTCGGCGTCGTCGTGAACGGCAAGGAGCCGGCGGCGCGACGGGCCGCGTACGCGTGCGACATCACGTACTGCACGAACAAGGAGCTCACGTTCGACTACCTGCGCGACCGGACCGCGGTCGGCTCGCAGGTGAACCGCATCCAGCTCTCGATCGAGCGGCTCGCCGGGGCCGAGAATCGCGCGAGCCGTCTCGTCCTGAGGGGGCTGTTCTTCGCCATCGTCGACGAGGCGGACAGCGTGCTCTGCGACGAAGCCCGCACGCCGCTCATCCTTTCGGGGCGGTCGGACCAGGCCCCGGAGCGGTCGATGTACGAGACGGCGCTCACCGTGGCGGCGCGGCTGCGGCCCGGCGACGACTTCGCGGTCGAGGGCGGCGAGCGGCAGGTCCTCCTGACGGCGGCGGGAAAGCAGAAGCTCACCGCCTGGGCCGAGCAGCTCCCGAGCGTGTTCAGGGGCACGCGCCGCCGCGAGGAGCTCGTCAAGCAGGCGCTCGTCGCGACCCACGTCTTCAAGCGCGACACGCACTATCTCGTGCGCGACGAGAAAGTGCAGATCATCGACGAGTACACCGGCCGCATCCTTCCCGACCGCTCCTGGGAGCAGGGGCTGCACCAGATGGTCGAGGCCAAAGAGGGCTGCCCGCTCACCGGTCAGCAGACCTCGATCGCGCGGATGACCTATCAGCGGTTCTTTCGCCGCTATCTCCGGCTCGCCGGCATGACCGGCACCGCCCAGGAGATCGCCTCGGAGCTGTGGTCGGTCTATCGATTGCCGGTCGTGCGCGTGCCGACGAACCGTCCCGTCCAGCGGCGCGACTTCGGCGAGCGCGTCTATGTGACGCCGGCGGAAAAATGGCGCGCGACCGTCGAGCGCGTGCGCGAGGTGACCGCCGCGGGCCGACCGGTGCTCGTGGGGACCCGGTCGGTCGGCGCATCGGACGAGCTGAGCCGCCTGCTCACCGAAGCCGGGGTCGCGCACCAGCTGCTCAACGCCCGCCAGGACAAGCAGGAGGCGGAAATCGTGGCCCAGGCCGGGCAGCAGGGGCGGGTGACGGTCGCGACGAACATGGCCGGCCGCGGCACCGACATCCGGCTCGGCAAGGGCGTGGAGCCGCTCGGCGGCCTGCACGTCATCGCGACGGAGCTGCACGAGTCGCGGCGGATCGACCGTCAGCTCTTCGGTCGGTGCGCACGGCAAGGGGACGCCGGAAGCTTCGAGGCGATCGTCTCGGTCGAGGACGAGCTGAGCCGCGTGTATCTCGGGCGGCTCCTGCGCGGGCTGGCGCGGCGTCTCGCGGGGGCGGGCGCCTCGCAGGCGATGCTGCGCCGGCTGATCCGCATCGCGCAGGCGCGCGCCGAACGCAGCCATGCGGCGATCCGCCGCGACCTGCTCACCCTCGACGAGCAGCTTGGGGATCTGCTGTCGTTCTCGGGTAAGGGGGAGTAGCGAGGTCCGACTCGTCGCGCTGGCGCGACACTCCCCTCGCCCGCGTGAGCGGGAGAGGGGAGGGGTGAGGGCCGAGGCTACTTCAGGAACCGCAGCCGGCACTTGGCGCCGGCGGGGACGAGCTGCTTGTCGTTCGGGAGCTCGAGGCGGACCCCGAACGTCCCGCTGGCCGCGTTGATGACGCGGTCGACCACCTTCACCCGCGCGACGAACTTCTGCGGCGGGGTCTCCGGCGCCACCTCGGCGCGGTCGCCTTGCTGGATCGAGCCGTACAGGCTCGCCGGCAGCACGACCTCGACGTTGAGCGGATTGATCTCGGCCAGCTTGAGGATCGGGTCTTTCACGCTCGCCGTGGCGATCTCGCCGCTCTTCAGGTAGCGGTCGACGACGACCCCGTCGACCGGGCTCCGGATGGTGCGCATGTTGAGCACCTCGGCGGCGCGGTGGACTTCGAGCTCGGCGAGCCGCTGGTTCTCGCGCGCCACCTTGAGCTCGGACTCCGCGAGGGAGCGCTCGGTCCGCGCTTCTTCGAGCGCGTTCGACGAGATGAAGCTCTGCCGGGCGAGCTCTTCGGCGCGCTTTTCCTTCTTGACCGCCAGGTCGAGCTTGGCTTCGGCGGACTTGACCGCGCCGACCGCGCCCGCGCGCTGCTTGGCGACCGCGAGCGCCGCCCGCTCCGGTCCGGACTCGAGCGTGACCAGGACCTGACCCTTCTTCACGCCTTCGCCGCGCTCCACCGCGACCCGCTCGATCAGCCCCTCCACCGGGCTGCGGATGTCGACGATCTGGCGCGCCTCGATGATGCAATCGAACTCGTTCGCCGCGGCGTGGCCCGCCGCGGCGAGGGCCACGGCGAGGACGGTGCGGAGGAGAGTGCGTTGCATGTCGGGGAGTTGAACGGTAGGGCAGGCGATTCTCGCCGTCGCTCGGAGACCATGTAAAGGAGGAAACCGACGGTTTCCCAACGGATGTCCCCTTCCGCTGCCGCGTGTCGGCAGCGAAAACTCGCCGCGATTCGAGCGCCGAGCTCGAAACGCCGGCCGTTTGACGGTCAAGTGCTTGTTTCAACTGAATTCTTAAGAAACACGCTTAATCCACTGATAAAGAATGCCTTTAGCGCCCTCCCGTCCTGCTAGAGCGGTCGCCAACGCGGTCCAGGACATCCCCGTACAATCCACGCATGATCGTCTTCGAGCTGATCTGCGAGGCGCGACACCGATTCGAGGGATGGTTCGCCTCCGGAGACGACTTCGAGCGACAGCGGCTCTCCGGACTGCTCTCTTGCCCGGTGTGCTCGAGCGACCAGGTGGCGAAGCTGCCGACGGCGAAGGTGGGGCGCTCCGCAGACGACGGCGAAGCGGCGCGACAGGGGCAAGCGCAGGAACCCGCGCCGACCCGGGCGCAAGTCGCTTCAGCAGTCGCAGCGTTCGTCGACCACGTCCTGCAGAACACCGAGGACGTCGGGCGTGCGTTTCCCGAGGAGGCGCGCAAGATTTATCGCGAGCTTGCCCCACGCCGCGGGATCCGGGGAACCGCAACGCGTGAGGAGACCGAGGCGCTGCTCGAGGAAGGGATCGCGGTGATGTCGCTGCCGATCCCGCCGCCGGAGGACTATCACTGACCGCCGCGGACGGATGCGCGAGAATGTGTATTATGTAAAATTGTTATCTCTTCTCCGAGTCCGCCCGGCTTCATTCCTTCGCCCCCGCCCGCTTCAGCGTTTCAGCGATCTCGCCGTTTCCGGCCCGCACCGCCCAGCGCAGCGCGGTCGCGCCGGCGTCGGTTCGCAGATCCGGGTTCGCGCCGCCGCGGAGCAGGAGCCTCACGACTTCCGGATGTCCGTTGCGCGCGGCCAGCATGAGGGGTGTCGCGCCGTTTGGCGCCTTCGCGTCGACGTCGGCTTGCGCGTCCAAGAGGTACTTGCACGTCGCGAGGTGTCCCTCGAACGCCGCGTAGTGCAGCGGCGTCCAGCCATCCTTGTTCAGGGCGGCGCCGCGAGCATGGAGCAGCTTGACAGTCTCCACGTGGCCGCGGAACGCCGCCAGCATGATCGCGGTCTCGTTGCTCGGAGTGCGCTGATTGACCGCCGCTTTGCGATCGAGGAGCAGCCGGACCATCTCGATGTCCCCCTCGCGCGCCGCCGTCATGAGGAGGGAGTAGCCCTCCCGGTTCGTGGAGCTCGCATCCATGCCGCGGTCGAGGAGACTCCGCACCTCGTCCAGGTCGTTCGTCGCGACCGCCCTGAACAGGTCGTCCAGTGGGGAAGCCGTGCCGACCGCCGGACCGAATGCGCAAGCACACACGCATAAAATCAGCCATATACGCTTCATACTTCGTTTGATTTCTCAGTTCGGGCCGGCGCGAAGAGACGGAAGAAGTTCCGCGTCGTTGCCGCTGCCACCTCCTCGAAGCTCACGCCGCGGAGCCGGGCGACCTCCTCGGCAACGTGGCGAACGTATGCCGGACGATTTACCTTCCCCCGGTGCGGCACCGGCGCGAGATACGGCGAGTCCGTCTCCACCAGGATCCGCTCCAGCGGCAACGCCTTGACCACTTCGCGGATCGGGCCCGCGTTCCGGAAGGTCACGATCCCCGAGAACGAGATCAGGAAGCCGAGCTCGATCGCCGCCTGCGCCACCTGGAGGGTCTCGGTGAAGCAGTGCATGACCCCGCCCACGGCGGCGGCGCCCTCCTCCCGCATGATCCGCAGCGTGTCGTCGCCCGCAGACCGCGTGTGGACGACGAGCGGCTTGCGGCACGCCCGGGCCGCCCGAATGTGGGTGCGGAAGCGCTCGCGCTGCCAGCCCAGGTCACCCTCGAGCCGGTAATAGTCGAGGCCGGTCTCGCCGATCGCGACGATCTTGGGATGGTCGGCCAGGGCGACGAGCTCGTCGACCTCGACCGGGCCGGCGTCCGGATAGTCGGGGTGGACCCCGACGGTGGCGAAGAGGCGCGAGTGCGCCTCGGCGAGCGCGCGCACCCGTGGAAAGTCGCTCAGGGTGACGCTGATGCACAGCGCATGCCCGACCCCGGCCGCGGACATCTCCTCGAGGATCTCGGGAATGCGATCGCGGAACTCATCGAAGTCGAGGTGGCAATGGGAGTCGACCAGCATTCATTCCCTGGTTGCCGCGCGGGCTCAGTAGGTATGCGTCGAGCGCGTCGACTGCAGCAGGCCGCCGAGGACCCCCTCGATGCGCCGCTTCGCCGCGTGGCCGCTCTCGTCGTCCGAGAAGTGGACGCCGATCCCCTGCGCCTTGTTCCCCTGGCAGTTCGCCGGCGTGATCCACACCACTTGTCCGGCGACCGGCAGCTTGTTGGGATCGTCCATCAGCGTCAGCAGCATGAACACCTCGTCTCCGAGGCGATAGGGCCGGGTCGTCGGGATGAAGATGCCGCCGCGCTTGAGGTGCGGGATGTACGCCGCGTACAGGGCCGATTTCTGCGAGATGGTCAGCGACAGGACGCTCGGGCGGATGCCGCCCTTGTTCGGATCCTCACGCATGTCGCGCCTCCCAAAGCTGCGTGTAGCCGATGAAGGTGGCCTCCAGGAACAGCCGCGCGTTCAGCGGATGTTGCGCGACCGCCGCGCTCGCCCCGAGCGACCGCCCCAATCTTAGCAGCGGCTCGAGCGCCACGGCGCCCGCGAGGGCGCGCAGCGCCGGCAGCTCCCGCAGGTGGTAGCGCGCTCTGCTCGCGACCCGGGCGAGCACCAGGTCCGCGACCCACTTCTGCAGCCAGGCGACGGCCCGCGCCGGGCCCGCGCTCTGGCAGAGATCGACGAGCGCGAGCGCATCGCGCTGCCCGCTCGCCAGCGCGCGAATGAGCGCGTCGCGCGCCGGCCGCTGCTCGGCCTCTTCGAGGACCGCGAGCGGTGCGTTCGCCGCGTAGGCGAGCGCAGCCTCGGGATCGCTCACGCCCCGGGCCGTGAGCCACGGCACGGCGTCGGCCGCCGGGGCAGGAGCCACCGATACCCTCTGGCATCGGCTCCGCACGGTCGGCAGCAGCCGATCGGGCGAGCTCGAGACCAGCAGGAAGACCGTGCTCGGCGGCGGCTCCTCCAGGCTCTTCAAGAGCGCGTTCGACGCCGCCACGTTCAAGGCTTCGGCCGGACGGATCAGGACGACCCGCAAACCGCGGCGATGCGTGCCGATCGCGAGCAGCGCCTGCACGTCGCGGATCTGGTCGATCCGGATCTGGCGGCTCGCCGCCTCGGCGTCGCGCCGCCGCGACTCCGCATCGGGTTCGGGGGACTCGTCGAGCGCCTCGGGCTGGATCAGCCGGAAGTCGGGATGGTTCCCCTGGCTGAACCAAAGGCAGCCTTCGCACGCTCCGCAGGGCCGCTCCCCTTCCCCCGGCCGCTCGCACAGCAGCCCCTGTGCGAACGCCAACGCGAGCGCTGTCTTGCCGAGCCCCGTGCGCCCCTGGATCAGGAGCGCATGGGGCAATGCTCCGCGCCGGCTGTCGAGCTCTCGCAAGGCGGGGACAAGCCATGGAAAGATGTTGTTTTTCATATTGTAGAGATCAGTTTCTCAAGTAATACCTTCACTTCTTCGGGCCCCTTTGAGGCGTCGAGTACCCGAAACCGCTGCGGAAACAGCCGCGCACGGTCCAGGTACATCGCGCGGACGCGCTCGTGGAACGCCGCGTCCTCCTGCTCGAAGCGGTCCCGCGCTCCCTGCGCACCTTTCAGACGCGCCTGGCCCGTGCTCACCGGCACATCGAAGTACAGCGTCAGGTCCGGCTGGAGAGCGTCATGGACCCAGGCCTCGAGGATCTGCAGCTTGTCGAGCGGAAACCCCCGGCCGCCGCCCTGGTAGGCGAAAGTGGCGTCGGTGAACCGGTCCGAGACGACCCACGCACCGCGCGCCAGCGCAGGTCTCACCACTCTGGCGAGATGCTCCTGGCGGGCGGCGAACATGAGCAGGACCTCCGTGCCGGGGTCCATCGCGTCGCGCAGCAGGATCGCGCGGAGCTGCTCGCCGAGCGGCGTGCCGCCCGGCTCGCGCGTGATCACGACCTCGCGCCCGGCGCGTCGCAGGCGGTCGCCGATCCAGGCGAGATGGCTGCTCTTGCCGGCGCCGTCGATCCCTTCGAGCGTGATGAACTTGCCCGGCATCTCCCGCGCCCCTCAGCGACGCCCGCCGAGCTGATATTTTGTCACCGCGCGATTGTGCTCCTCCAGCGTCCGGGAGAACTCGCTCGTGCCGTTGCCGCGAGCGACGAAATAGAGCGCGTCCGTGCGTGCCGGGTTGGTCACTGCCTCGATCGACGCCAGCCCCGGCAGGGCGATCGGCGTCGGCGGCAACCCGTCACGCGTGTACGTGTTGTACGGCGTATCCGCGATGAGATCGCGCTTGCGAAGGTTGCCGTCGAAGGCGCTCCCGAGCCCGTAGATCACCGTCGGATCGGCCTGCAGCTTGATGCCGGCGCGCAGCCGATTGAGCAGCACCGCGGCGATCATGGTCCGCTCCTCGGCGCGCCCGGTCTCCTTCTCCACGATGGACGCGAGAATCAGCGCCTCGTACGGCGAGCCGAGCGGCAGCTCCGGCTGGCGCTGCGCCCACGCCGCGTCGAGACGCTTCGTCATCGCGCGGTACGCGCTGCGCAGGACCTCGAGATCACTGCCGCCTTTCGCGAACCGGTAGGTGTCGGGGAAGAACAGCCCCTCGGGATTCTCGCGCGCCGCCTCGAGCCGCCGCATCACTTCGCCGTCCGTGAGCCCGCGGGTGTCGTGCCGGACGTGAGGATGAGCGTCGAGGGCCTCCCGCACCTGCTTGAAGCTCCAGCCCTCGATGAACTTGATCTCGGTCAGCACGACGTCGCCGCGCGCGAGCTTGCCGAGGACATCGAGGGGGGTCATCCCCGCCCGCACCTCGTACTGGCCGGCCTTGATCCGCGCCGGTTGACCGGCGATCCGGCCGAGCACCTCGAACGCCCAGGGCCGCATGTCCACCCCGGCCCGCGCGATCGCCCGCGACGCCGCACGCAGCGAGCTCCCCGGGGGGATCGTGAATTCCACGGCCGGCGCCCCCACCTGCAGCGGTGAGGTCGCGAACCACCAGAGCCAGCCTCCGGCGGCCAGGATCGCGAGAACTCCGAAGAGGATTAAGGACTTGAGCGTCCGGAACATCGCGCGGGGCGGGGCGGCTGTCGCGGCCCCGCCGATATGATACGGTCCCCTGCCCCGCGCCGCCGCGGGTCGATGCGGTGAACGATACATTTCTCTCTTTCCTCGCCACGCGCGGGGCCACCATCGCCGCGGGCGTGGTCCGCGACTTCGGCGATGCGCCCGGCGAGCTCGCCGCGACCGCGTCGGGCAGCGTGCTGGCGCACCTCGGGCAGTTCGGCGTGCTCGGGTTCACGGGCGAGGACGCGCGCGATTTCCTGCAGCGGCAGCTGAGCTGCGAAGTCGAAGCGCTCGCCGACGACGTCGGCGCGTACGGCGCCTACTGCACGCCGAAGGGTCGCGTGCTCGCCAACTTTCTGCTGTGGCGCGAGCCCGACGCCCTCTGCATGCTGCTCCCGCGGTCGGTCCTGCCGGGGATTCGAAAGCGATTGCAGATGTACGTGCTGCGGTCGAAGGTCGCGATCGCAGACCGCAGCGACGCGCTCGTCGTGATCGGCGCCGCGGGGCCGGAAGCGGAGCGCGCAGTGGCGAGCCTCGCTGGAACGCCGCCGCGGAGCCCGCTGCGCGTCGCCAGGCGCGACGCCGTCACGGCCATCGCCCTCGCGGCCGCCCGCTTTGTCGTCCTCGCCCCGAGCGCCTCCGGACCGGAGGCCTGGGGTCGACTGTCGGCGGCGCTGCGACCTGTCGGCGCGGCGTGCTGGGACTGGCTGGAGATCGCCAACGGGTGGCCCTGGATCACCGCCGATACGCAGGACCAGTTCGTCCCGCAGATGGCGAACCTCGAGCTGCTCGGCGGCGTGAGCTTTCGCAAGGGCTGCTATCCGGGCCAGGAGATCGTCGCGCGGATGCAGCATCTGGGGACGCCCAAGCGGCGCCTCTATCGCGCGCACGTGCGCGCCGACCGGCTTCCCGCTCCGAGCGAGCCGCTCTACGACGAGGGCCCGGGCGATCAGGCCGCCGGCATGATCGTCAACGCGGCGCCTGCGCCGGGTGGCGGCTTCGACATCCTCGCCGTGGTGCAGACGGCGAGCGCCGCCGGCGCCCGGGTGCGGCTCGGATCGCCCGCGGGCGCCGAGCTCCACTTCCGCGACCTCCCCTACCCCGTGCCGTCGTGAGGCGCAGCTACTACATCTACTATCGGAGCGACGCCGACGCGAGCCGCATTCGCGCGACGGTCGGCGGCATGCAGGCGGCGCTCGCTGAAGCGACCGGCGTCGCCGGACGGTTGCTGCACCGGGTCGAGGACCGCACGACCTGGATGGAGGTCTACGAGGACGTCGGCGACCCCGAGCGCTTCGAGCAGGAGCTCGCCCGCGCCGTGGAGCGCTTCGGCCTGCGCTCGCTCCTCGCCGCGAACGCCGAGCGGCACGTCGAGCGCTTCACCGCCGGCTGACACCCGATGTGTCTCATCGTCTTCGCCCATCGCGCCCATCCGGCGTTCCGGCTGGTCGTGGCCGCGAACCGCGACGAGTGGTTCCAGCGGCCGACCGCGCCGGCCGGCTTCTGGGCCGATGTCCCCGAGATCTTCGCGGGCCGCGATCTGGAGCAGCACGGGACCTGGCTCGGGGTGACGACGACCGGCCGGTTCGCCGCGATCACGAATTTCCGCGACCCCGGCAGTCATCGCGCCGCTGCGCCGTCCCGAGGGCGGCTGGTGAGCGATTTCCTGCGCGCTGGGGTCGCGCCCAAGGCGTACCTCGAGCGCCTGCGGCCCGACGCGGCGTCCTACAACGGCTTCAGCCTGCTGGTCGGCGACCGCGCGTCGCTCTGCTACTTTTCCAACCGCGGCGGCGAGATCCGCGCCCTCGAGCCGGGGGTCTACGGTCTGTCGAACCATCTCCTCGACGTGCCGTGGCCTAAGGTCCAGATTGGAAAGGCGCGCCTCGCCGGTCGGCTCGAGGACGGCCTCGACGCGGATGCGTTGCTCGCGCTGCTCGACGACACGGGCAACGCTCCGGACGGGGAGCTCCCGCGCACCGGCGTCGGCGTCGAATGGGAACGGAAGCTGTCCGCGCTCCGCATCGTCGCCGACGGCTACGGCACTCGTTCGTCGACGGGACTTGTGATCGACGCCGAAGGGGGGATCGCGATCGCCGAGCGCTCGTTCGACGAGCGCGGCCGGGAGACGTCGACCATTCGCGAGCGCTTCACGATCGGCTGATCGTGGCGTTGCGACGCCGAGGGTCGGATCAGACCTCGCGCGCCATCGCGACGTGAGGAATCCCGGCCTCCACGAACTCGTCGCCGAAAGCGACGAAGCCGTGGCGCGCGTAGAACGGCGCGGCGTGCGTCTGGGCATTCAGGACGACGCGCCGCATGGCGCGCTCGCGCGCCCGGGCGATGAGCGCGGCGAGGATCTCGCCGCCGATGCCCCGCCCCCGCCACTCGGGCAGCACCGCCATGCGGCCGATGTGCCCGTCCGGGAGCAGGCGGCCGGTGCCGATCGCCCGACCGCCGCGATCGAACGCGAGCGCGTGATCCGAGCGCCGATCCCATTCGTCGCGCTCGATCTCGGGCGGCACGCCCTGCTCGCGGATGAACACCGCCTCGCGGACGCGCATCGCCTCGCCTTCCGCGTCGGGCCAGGCGAGAACTCGAACCGACACTTCGCGCATCGCCGCTGGAGCCGAAAGACCGGCCGCTATAATACGATCGATGCAGAGCCTCTGGCAGGACGCGGAAGCGGCCGCTTTCAACGGCGACCTTGCGCAGCGCGTGTACACCTCGCGGCTGCTCGGACGCGACAAGTCGCTCGTCCTGCACGGGGGCGGCAACACCTCGGTGAAGATCGGCGAGCGCAACCGCTTCGGCGAGGACGAGACGATCCTGTACGTCAAGGGTAGCGGCTGGGATCTCGAGTCGATCGAGCCCGCCGGGTTCTCCCCGGTGCGCCTCGACCACGTCCGCAGGCTCGCGCGGCTCGAGTGGCTGTCCGATCCGGACATGGTCAACGAGCTCGTCACCCACATGCTCCTCGCCTCGGCACCGGTGCCGTCGATCGAGACGATCCTGCACGGCTGCATCCCCTTCCGGTTCGTCGACCACACCCACGCCGACGCGGTGCTCGCGATCACGAACACGCCCGGGGGCGAGGCGCGCATCCGCGAGGTCTACGGCGATGCGGTCGTCGTCATCCCCTATCTCATGCCGGGGTTCGACCTCGCGCAACGGGTGGCACGGGAGTTCGAGCGGGCGGCGACGGCGCGGACGATCGGCGTCGTCCTGATGAAGCACGGCGTGTTCTCGTTCGGCGAGACGGCGCGGGAGTCGTACGAACGGATGCTGGACCTGGTCGGCCGCGCGGAGGCGTACCTCGCGAAAAAGGACGCCTGGAACGTCGTGACCCCGCCCACGGCGGCGGCGTCCGAGATCGACCGCCTGGGTCTCGCCGATCTCCGCCGGCGGGTCTCCGCCGCCGCCGGGTTTCCGCTCCTGCTCCGCACGCGGACGACCGCACAAACGCTCGCGTTCGCCCGCCATCCCGAGGTCGGGCGCATCTCCCAGCAGGGCCCGGCCACCCCGGACCACGTGATCCGCACCAAGCGCGTGCCGATGCTCGGCGACGACGTCGACCAGTTCGTGGCGGCGTACCGCGACTATTTCGCCCGTCACGAGCCGCAGGCGAAGGACCGCAAGGTCATGCTCGATCCGGCGCCGCGGATGATCCTCGATCCGCGCTTCGGCTTGGCTAGCCTCGGCCGCACCGCCAAGGACGCCCGGATCGTCGAGGAGCTCTACGAGCACACGATCGACGTGATCCTGCGAGCCGAGGCGCTCGTGCGCTACGAGGCGCTGCCGGCGCAGGACATCTTCGACGTCGAGTACTGGGACCTCGAGCAAGCGAAGCTGAAGAAGGCCGGGCGGCCGCTCGCCTTCGCCGGCGAGGTGGCCTGGGTCACCGGCGCGGCGTCGGGGATCGGCAAGGCCGCGGTGAGCTCGCTGCTCGCGCGCGGCGCGGCGGTCGTCGGGCTGGACCTCAACGCCGACATCGAGCGCCTGCATCGGCGCGATGACTATCTCGGCATCCGCTGCGACGTCACCGACGAGGGCGCGATCGCCGCGGCGCTCGAGCGCACGGCGCGCGCGTTCGGCGGCCTCGACATGCTGGTGCTGAATGCCGGCATCTTCCCGGCGAGCCGCGGCATCAAGGACCTCGCGACCGACGAGTGGCGTAGGACGATGAGCGTCAACCTCGACGCGAACCTCGTGCTCATGCGGGCCTGTCACGCGTACCTCAAGCGTGCGCCGCGAGGCGGCCGCGTCGTCGTGATCGGCTCGAAGAACGTGCCGGCGCCGGGCCCCGGCGCGGCCGCCTATTCCGCGTCCAAGGCGGCGCTCAACCAACTCGCGCGCATCGCGGCCCTGGAATGGGGCGCGGACGGCATCCGCGTCAATACCTTGCATCCGAACGCGGTGTTCGACACCGGGCTGTGGACCGACGAGGTGCTCGCGGAGCGTGCACGGCGCTACGGCATGACCGTCGAACAGTACAAGAGCAACAACGTTCTGCGCACCGAGGTGACGAGCCGCGACGTGGCGGAGCTCGCCGCGGAGATGTGCGGCACGCTGTTCGCCAAGACGACCGGCGCGCAGCTGCCGGTGGACGGCGGCAACGAGCGGGTGATCTAGCGTCATGACGCATCCCGTCGCGACGCTGCGCTGGCGAGGCGATCGCCTGGAGCTCATCGACCAGCGGGTGCTCCCGCAGCGGCTCACCTACGTTTCCTGCGCCACCGCCGCCGAGGTGGCCGCCGCGATCCGCGACATGATCGTCCGCGGGGCGCCGGCCATCGGCTGCGCCGCCGCCTACGGCATCGCGCTCGAGGCGGCGCGGCCGACCTTCGCCTCGCTCGACGAGTTCTATCGCGCCGTCGAGACCGCGTTCGGCGAGATCGCGGCGAGCCGGCCCACCGCAGTCAACCTGTTCTGGGCGCTGGACCGGATGCGCCGCGCCTTCGACGCGGCGCGCGGGCTGCCGCCCGATCGCGTCGCGGCCAAGCTCGCGGAGGAAGCCCAGGCGATCCATCGCGAGGACGTGGAGGTGAATCGCGCGATCGGCCGCAACGGCGCGGCGCTCGTGATCGACGGCGCGCGGATCATGACCCATTGCAACGCCGGGGCGCTCGCGACGGCCGGCCACGGCACCGCGCTCGGCGTCGTACGCTCCGCCCGCGACGAGGGAAAGCGCGTGTCCGTGATCGCCACCGAGACGCGCCCCTACCTTCAGGGCGCGCGCCTGACGGCGTGGGAGATGGTGCAGGAGGGGATTCCGGTCACGCTGGTCACCGACAGCATGGCGGGCCACCTGATGCAGCGCGGCGCGATCGACCTGGTGGTCGTGGGCGCCGACCGGATCGCCGCCAACGGCGACGTCGCGAACAAGATCGGCACCTATACCCTCGCCGTCCTCGCCGCGCGTCACCGGATCCCGTTCTACGTCGCGGCCCCGCTCTCCACGATCGATCCGAAGGTGGCCGAAGGCACCGCGATCCCGATCGAGGAGCGCGGCGCGGCCGAAGTCGTCGGCTTTCGCGGCGAGCGCTGGGCGCCGGAGGGCGTGGCGGTGACCAACCCCGCGTTCGACGTCACGCCCGCCGAGCTCGTGACCGGGTTGGTGACCGAACGCGGCGTCGTGACGCCGGTGACCGCCGAGGGCGTCCGCCGCACGCTCGAGGGCTGAGGCCATGCGGCGCGGTGCTTGCGCGCTGCTCGTAGCACTCCTCGTCGCGCCGCTCGCCGGCTGCGCGGGGCGCTACTTCCAGGAGGCCGCCGCCCCGTCCGCGCCGTCGCAGCATCGGCTCGCCGACTGGCCGTTCCGGGAATATTGGACTGGGATCGTCTTCAACGGCGAGAAGGTCGGCTACGCCCACGTGCAGGTCGGGCGCGCGCCGGGCGATCCCGCGCGCTACGAGATCCGCTCGGAGAGCGCCCTGCGCATCCGGTTCCTCGGGTACGACAAGCGCGTCACGCTGCAGGCCCGCGACCGGGTGCGCGAGGATTTCGCCCTCGAGTCGTTCGACTATCGGTACCACCTCGACGGCGTGGAGCTCGCGGTCGCCGGACATTGGGACGGCGCCGCGCTGCGCCTGACCGTGACCAATGCCGGCAGCACCTCCACGCAGACGCTGCCCGCGCCGGCCCCGCCGTACCCGTCGAGCGCGATCGCGATGATCCCGGCCTTGCGCGGCCTGCGGCTCGGCGCGGAGTATCGCTACCCGGTCTTCAGCGGCGAGACCCAGCGCCTCGTCGAAGTCGTCCAGCGCGTGGAGGCCTACGAGCGCAGCACGCTGTTCGAGGGCGAGGCGTGGAAGGTGACGACCGAGATGCTCGCACTGCGGACGACGACCTGGATCGACGCCCGGGCCCGCCCGGTGCTGGAGCTCGGGCTGAACGGCGTGATCGTCGCTGGGCTGGAGGACGAGCACCGCGCGAAGCACTATCTCGCCCAGGGCGCGTTGAACAAGCGCGACGCCCTGCTCGAGTTCAGCCTGATCCGGACCTCGACCCCGATCCCCGATCCGCGGCGGACGACCTACGTGAAGCTCGCGGTCCAGGGGCCCGCCGTCTCATCCCTGCCGCCCGCCGATCCGGCGCAACGCTGCCGCGCGACCTCGGGCGGCGCCGAATGCGAACTGGCGGCGGTGCCCGTCCCCGAGACCGCTCGCGACGACGGGCGTACCCATCTCGCCGCGTCGCTCGCGGTCCCGAGCGGGGATCCGCGGATCCAAGAGCTGGCGGTCGCAGTGGCGGCCGGCGCAGCGTCGCCGGTCGCTCAGGCGCAAGCGATCCTCGACTGGCTGGAGCGAAACATCCGCAAGGAGGCGGCCGACTCGTTCTCGGCGCTCGACGTGCTCGCGACGCGCCGGGCGGAGTGCCAGGGACACGCCCTCCTCTACGCGGCCATGGCGCGCGCGCTGGGGATCCCGACGCGGGTCGTCAATGGCCTCGTCTATTCCGCGGAGCTGCAGGGATTCGCGTATCACGCCTGGAACGAGAGCCTGATTGCCGGCGGCTGGATCGCCGTCGATCCGATGTTCGGCCAGGCGATCGCCGACGCCACGCACCTGAAGCTCGCCTACGGCGAGAACCTGGCGGATCTCACCGCGCTCGCGGCGTGGATCGGCACGACGAAGATCGAAGTGCTGGCGGTCCGCTAAGCGAGAATATCGACCTGCGTACCGACCGGGACCCGGTCGAAGAGCTCGACGACATCCCCGTTCCGCATGCGGATGCAGCCGATCGACGCGGGCTTGCCGACTTCCATCGTGTCCGGGGTGCCATGGATGTAGATGTAACGACGCATCGTATCCACCGCGCCGAGCCGGTTGAACCCGACCTCGCGTCCGGAGAGCCAGAGGATGCGGCTGAGGATCCAGTCGCGCTGGGGATACTGCGCGGCGAGCGCCGGCGTCCAGAGCTCGCCCGTCGGCCGGCGACCCAGGAAGACGGTGTTTGCCGGTGCGCCGGCGCCGATCTTCGCGCGCACGATGTGCCGCCCGCGGGGCGTGCAGTGGCTGCCGCGCAGCTCGCCCGCGCCGTTCGCCGCGGTCGAAACGGCGTAGCGGGCGAGCGGTTCGCTGCGCTCGCCGAGCAGCGTGAGGGTCTGCGCGGGTAGCGACACCTCGATTCGCGGCACGCTCGCTTCACTCCTCGGGCGGGCGCGCACCTTCGCGGCGTTCCGCGAAAAACCGCTTGAGGAGCGCCCCGCACTCTTCGGCCAGCACACCGCCGGCAACCGCCGTCTGGTGATTGAGGCGCGACTCGGCAAACAGATCGACGACGCTGCCGCACGCGCCGGTCTTCGGATCCGCCGCGCCGTAGACGAGCCGCCGGATGCGCGCCTGCATGATCGCCCCGGCGCACATCGGGCAGGGCTCCAGAGTGACGTAGAGGTCGCAGCCCGGCAGCCGGTAATTGCCCAGTGCGCGGGCCGCCTCCCGGAGCGCGGCGATCTCGGCGTGGGCGGACGGATCCTGCCGGGCGATCGGGGCGTTGAACCCGCGTCCGACGATCGCTCCGTCGGCGACCACCACCGCGCCGACCGGCACCTCGCCCTGCCGCCGGGCCTCCCCGGCGAGCGCGATCGCGGCGCGCATGAGCGTCGCGTCCTGCGCTGCGCTCATTCCCACTCGATGATCAATACGCCATCCAACGTATTGTTTCCATGAATTTCTTGCCGACAGGCTCCCCAGAATACCCGCTCTCGTACCGACGGGACTTGACGCCACACGGGATACCCCGAGGCTGCCCCCCACCGCGCCGACGGTACCCGCGACCAGACGGCGACGGTAGGCGCGGGTGAGGCGCGTTCGGCACCCTGCCCTACACAGACCGCGCGGTAGTCACGGAGACGACCACTGGTCCGTGCACCGAGACACCGCCAACCAGGATCGTCGGCGCGTGGGCGGTAACCTGACCGGGCGCCGCAGGCGCTGAGATCGTGGTGCCCCCGCCCGAAGACGGAGCCGTGAGCGGTACCTGCGCGTAGGCCGCATTCGTCGAGCTACCCGCGCTCGTCTCTGCGAGTTCCCATTGCAGTGCAGGCAGGGCCGGAAACTGATGCCGCTCGTCGTGCGGAGCGCCATAGGCAAGGAAGTAACTCACGCTGAGCTATAAACCAATCTTGTGTATGAGCCCGAGTTGAGGGCGGCGGCGGACGCTGCTGAAATGAGGTTGTCCAGACCAACGTTTCAGCAGAAAGGAGTCCGCCACCATGGGTGACGA
>Ga0187892_10001818_pt1 | contig 46489 bp, 42 predicted proteins | sample MA1701073metaG_FD_139345 | JGI IMG/M metagenome (GOLD analysis project Ga0187892, IMG submission 139345) | Bio-ooze microbial communities from a basaltic lava cave in the Kipuka Kanohina Cave System on the Island of Hawaii, USA - MA170107-3 metaG ...
GAGCGTGCTCGCGGCGGTGCCGATCACCGCGAAGTCCGGCGGCAGCAGCCCCACGCGCGACAGGTTGTACAGCGACGGGATGAGCTTGCGCCGGGTGAGGTCGCCCGACGCGCCGAAGATCACGAGGGCGAACGGCTGCGCCGGCAGGACATTGGCCATTTGGGAGGCGCGCGGCGGCCGGACCCCGGGGCCGGCCGTGCCGCGCTCGGCTCGGGACGCCGGCCTACTTCCGCGCGCGCCGGGCGCGCCGGCGTGCGACCCGCTCGGTCTCGCGCGCCGCCTTGTCGACCGCGCGGATCGCGCGCTTCACCGAGCGGGAGATCTTGCTCACCCCGTCGCGCGCCGTCCGCGCGACCGCGGCCGATTCCCGTTCGGCGAGGACGAGGAGCCGGGCGAGCGCCTTGCTGGTGGCGCCGGCGACCACGGTCGCCTCGCGCCGTCCCGAGCGCGCGACGCTGCTCGCCGCTCGGCCGGCGGCGCGCAGCGTCGCGCGCGCCCGCGCCCGACCCGAGCGCGCGGTCCTGCGCATCGACTTCCGCACCGCCTTCGCGGCCGCTCTGGTGCTGCGCCTGCGGGCGCGGGACGCGGCCCTGCGGGCTTTTCTCGCTGCCATGGCTGCTCCTTTCTGCGATCGAACACGGCGACGCTGCCGTCGCATCTTACTCCGCTCATCCGGCGCGCTCGCCGCCGCGGCGAGCTCACGCCTTGCGCTTCAGCTGCGCGTCCACTTCCGCTTCTGCGGCGAGCCAGTCCTCGACCTCGTATCCGGGCGCGAATCCGCGGGCCTGCGCGCGGAGGTAGGCGGCGCGGGCGACCAGGGCCTGCCGCTCCTCCGGCGTGATCGCCGCCGCGCGCTGGACGGGCTTGCGCCGGCGGGTGCTCGCGGGCTTCGCGGCCTCGGGTGTACGCGGGGTCCGCTTTGACGTCTCGGGCTTCTCGGTCGTCGTTCGGCGTCTCGGCATTTTGGCCTCCTTCATCGAGAGACCACGCGCCGACGCCAAAGTTGCCGCCGCCGCGACGGCGGGAGCGCCGCTCAGAGCGTTGCGGCGCGCGCTGCACCGAGCAGACCGAGCCGCTCATTGAGCACCAGCTGCACCGGCATCGCCCGCGCGAGCGGCGCGAACCCCGCTTTCGCGTCGAACGCCGCGATGAAGCCGCCGGCGGCGAGCCGCGCCCGGATCTTCGGTGCGATGCCGCCCGCCAAGTACACGCCGCCGCGCGCGAGGACGCTCAGCGCGTGGTCGCCTGCGATGCCGCCGAAGCAGGTGATGAAGAGGTCCAGCGCCTCGGCGGCGAGCGGGTCGGCGTGCTCGAGAGCGTGGCGGGAAATCGCCGCCGCCGGATCATCGGCGGCGAGTTCGCGCTCCAGCGCGAGCGAGACGGGATGGCGGGCGACCTCGCGCAGGTGCTCGTAGATGCGCACCAGCCCCGGCCCGGAGACGACGTGCTCGGCCTCGACCCGGCCGAGCCGCGCGTGCAGGTAGCGCCAGAGCGCCGCCTGCTCCTCGTCGGCGGGCGCGAAGCCGACGTGCCCGCCCTCGCTCGGGACCACGCGCGGCCCGCCCCGCTCCGGCACGACATAGGCGACGCCCAGCCCGGTCCCGGCGCCGATCAGGACGCGTGGCGCGCCCGCGTCCGGCTCGCCCGGCTGGAGCGTGACGAGGTCGGCGGCGGCGAGCGCCTCGATGCCGTAAGCGCTCGCGACGAAGTCGTTGACGAGCGCCACGCGTTCGATTCCGAACTCGCGCTCGAGCGCGCGCGCGTCGATCTCCCACGGCAGATTCGTGACCTTCACCCGGGCGCCGGTCACCGAGCCGGCGACGCCGAAGCACGCCCGGTCGACGCGCGGCGCTCGGCCGAGCCCGGCCCGCGCCCGCTCGAGGAATCGTGCAATGAGCGCGTCGAGGCCGGCGTAATCGGTCGAGCCGTAGCGCTCCTCGAACCGTACCTCGTCGGCGACGAGCAGCGCGAGACGCGCGTTCGTGCCGCCGATGTCTCCAGCGAGGATCATGCCGGCGCCGCTGGCGAGCCGCCGCGACACGGCTCAGCGCGCACGCCGCAGCACGGCCAGGCTTCGACCCTCCACCGCGATCCGCTGTTGCGCCTCGACCACCACTTCCGCCTCGGGCCAGCCGGCCGACGTGTCGAACGCCTTGACCCATCGCTCGCCCCAGGCGGGGCCGGGGAGGGCGAATTCGAGCGGCTCGTGGTGAGCATTGAACAGGATGTAGAAGCTGTCATCGGTCACCGGCTCGCCCTTCGGATGAGGATTCGGAATCGCCTCCCCGTTGAGGAACACGCCGAGCGACTTCGCGTAACCCTCACCCCAGTGCTCTTCGGCCATCGGCTCGCCGCCGGGCGTGAACCAGGCAATGTCCTTGACGTCGGCGCCGTGAATCCGTCGCCCGTGGAACCAGCGCCGGCGCCGAAGCGCGGGGTGCGCCCGGCGGAAGCCGATCAGCCGGCGGCAGAACTCCGCGAGGTCGCGATCGGCCGCCTCCCAGTCGACCCAGGAGATCTCGTTGTCCTGGCAGTACGCGTTGTTGTTGCCGTGCTGGGTGCGGCCGGCCTCGTCGCCCGCGAGCAGCATCGGGACGCCCTGCGAGAGCAGCAGCGTCGCGAGAAAGTTCCGCTGCTGCCGCGCCCGCAGCGCGCGCACCCCGGGGTCGTCGGTCGGGCCCTCGGCGCCGCAATTCCACGAGCGATTGTGGCTCTCGCCGTCGCGGTTCTCCTCGCCGTTCGCCGCGTTCCGCTTCTCGTTGTACGAGACGAGATCCCTCAGGGTGAAGCCGTCGTGCGCGGTGACGAAGTTCACGCTGGCGAAGGGCAGCCGGCCGGTGTCCTGGTACAGGTCCGAGCTGCCGGTGAAGCGGCCGGCGAACTCGCCGAGCGTCTGATCCTGTCCGCGCCAGAAGTCGCGCACGCAGTCGCGGTACTTGCCGTTCCACTCCGACCACAGCGGCGGAAAGTTGCCCACCTGGTAGCCGCCCTCGCCCACGTCCCACGGCTCGGCGATGAGCTTGACCTGGTTCACCACCGGGTCCTGCTGGATGAGGTCGAAGAACGCCGACAGCCGGTCCACCTCGTGCAGCTCGCGCGCGAGCGTCGCGGCGAGATCGAACCGGAAGCCGTCCACGTGCATCTCGGTCACCCAGTAGCGCAGGCTATCCATGATCAGCTGCAGCACGTGCGGATGGCGCATGTTGAGACTGTTGCCGGTGCCGGTGTAGTCCATGTAATAGCGCCGGTCCTCGGTGAGGCGGTAGTAGGCGGCGTTGTCGATCCCCTTGAAGCAGAGCATCGGCCCCAGGTGATTCCCCTCGGCGGTGTGGTTGTAGACGACGTCCAGGATCACCTCGATCCCGGCTTCGTGCAGCGCCCTGACCATCTGCTTGAACTCCGCCACCGCCGCCCCCGGGCGCTTGTCGGCGGCGTATTCGTTGTGGGGTGCGAAGTAGCCGATCGAGTTGTAGCCCCAGTAGTTGCGCAGCCCCTTGTCCGCGAGATGCTTGTCGTGGAGGAACTGGTGGACCGGCATGAGCTCCACCGCGGTGACTCCCAGCTGCTTCAAGTACTCGACGGCTACGGCGTGCGCGAGGCCCGCGTAGGTGCCGCGCAGGTCGGCGGGGATGTCGGGGTGGCGTGCGGTGAACCCCTTGACGTGCAGCTCGCAGATGACGATCTCGTGCCACGGCCGCTGGAGCCGTCGGTCGTTGCCCCAGTCGAAGAACGGCTGATGGACGACCGAGCGCGGCACAAGCGGCGCGCTGTCGGCGTCGCTCCTCGTCTCCGGGCCCTCGGCGAACAGGTAAGGGAATACGGCCTCGTCCCAGCGCACCTGGCCGTCGATCGCTCGGGCGTAGGGGTCGAGCAGGAGCTTTGCGGGGTTGCAGCGTTGGCCTTGCGCCGGGTTCCAGGGGCCGTGGACCCGGAACCCGTAGCGCTGGCCGGGCTCCACGCTCGGCAAGTACCCGTGCCAGCAGTAGCCGGTGACCTCCGGCAGGTCGATGGCGGTCTGGTTCCCGGCGGCGTCGAACAGGCAGAGCTCGACCCGCTCGGCGGCTTCGGAGAAGAGCGAGAAGTTGGTTCCCGCGCCGTCGTACACCGCGCCCAAAGGATAGGGCTGTCCTGGCCAGACTTTCATGGCTCGCTTCCCCCGCTCAGGGCTCACTTCCCGCGCGCGGCCGGTACCGGCCCGCGGCGCCGCGCCACCCGCCGCCGACCTTCGGGTGAGCGGCTTCGGACTACGCCGCGTGCAGTTCCCGGTCGCGCCGACGAGCGGGTGCAGGTGCGGGGGTCGGGAGTCACTCGTACAGGTTCGTGTCCGCCCGCACCGGCGCCATCGGCACCACCACGATGCCCGATTCGGTGACGTGGTGGCGTTGGCGGTCGGCATCGGGGTCGTGTCCGAGCCGCTCGCCCGGACCGATCACGTTGTACCGGTCGACGATCGCGCGACGGATGCGCGCGCCGCTGCGCACCACGCAGTAGTCCATGATGATCGAGTCCTCGACGACCACGTCCTCCTCGAGGAGGACCTCGCGGCGGATCACGGAGTTCCGCACCACGGCGCTCCGGATCAGGCTGCCGGCGCCGATGTGGCTGCGCTCGACCCGCGCGTCGAGGAGGTTCGCCGCCGGGCCCTGATACCCGCTCGACAGGATCGGCCAGCGCGGGTTGAAGAGATGGAGCCGCGGCTCCGCGCCGAGCGTGTCCATCGTCGCCTCGTAGTAGGCGTCGACGGTGCCGACGTCGCGCCAGTACGCCGGCTCCTCGTGCGGTCGGACCCCGGGGACCCGGTTCGAGCCGAAGTCGTAGGCATAGATCCGGTGCGAGTCGACGAGCCGCGGCAGCACCTCGCGACCGAAGTCCTTCTCGCCGCGGGACTTCGCCTCGCGCAGGGCGCTCACGAGGAGATCGGTGCCGAAGATGTAGTTGCCCATCGACGCATAGGCGCGCTCGGGATCCGCAGGCATCGGCGGCGGATCGTCGGGCTTCTCGACGAAGCTCTGGATGCGGCCGTCGGCGTCGCAGCCGATGATCCCGAAGGCGGAGGCCGCGGCCCGCGGCACCGGCAGCGCCGCGACCGTGACCTCGGCGTCGCGGGCGCGGTGGAACTCGATCATCTGCCGCACGTCCATGCGGTAGATGTGGTCGGCGCCGAAGACCACGACCAGCGTGGGCCGGTTGACTTCGAGCAGGTTCAGGTTCTGATAGACCGCGTCCGAGGTGCCCTGGAACCACTCCGGCCCTTCGTGCATCTGCGGCGGCACGACGGTGATGAAGTGCCGCGGCAGGATCGGTGCGAGCACCCAGCTCTTCCGGATGTGCTCGATCAACGACTGCGACCGGTACTGCACCAGCAGGTAGATCGAGGAGATCCCGGAGTTGACGAAGTTCGACAGGACGAAGTCGACGATCCGGTAGCGGTCGCCGAACGGCACCGCCGGCTTCGAGCGCACGGCGGTGAGCGGATGGAGCCGGGTGCCCTCGCCGCCCGCAAGGACGATCCCGAGGATGCGACCGTCGGTCACCGCTCGTCCCCGCGCCCGCGCTTCGGCCACCAGCGCTCGAGGAGGCCGGCGGCCCAATCCCTGCCGCCGAGGCCGAACGCCAGGGCGAGCGCGAAGACGACGCCCGCCAGGATGATGAGGAAGCTCTGGTGGACGATCTGGCCCCCCACGCTCATCTGATCGAGCGCGATCAGCACGACGAACGCGATGATCGCGTACTGCGCGAGCCGCGCGAGCAGCTCCGCGTCCTGGATGCCGACGTTCTTGCAGTAGGTGATCACCGTGTTGGCGATGAAGCGGGCGAAGTAGGCGCCGAACGCGAGGATCACCAGCGCGACGACGACCTTGGGCAGGAACAGCACCACTTCGCGCAAGAGGTCGGTGATGTAGGTGAGCCCGAGGCTGTTGAAGCCGATGATCAGCGCCGCCAGGATCACGAGCCAGTACACGATCAGGCCGAGGATGTCGGTCGTGTCGCTGCGCATGCCGCCCTGCTGCAGGAACCCGTCCATCCCGGCGCGGTCGGTGAGCACGTTGAAGTTGATGGCGCGCAGGCCTTTCACCACGGCGAACTTCGCCACCTTGGCGAAGAGCCACCCCGCGATCAGCACCAACACGGCGAGCGCGAGCCGCGGCAGGAACGCGCCGACCTGCGCGAGGAACGCCCGCACCGGCTCGATCAGCATGTCAAGCTTTTCCATCGCGACCCTCCTTCCCCTTTGACGGCTCGCGCGCGAGCGCGAGGATGCCCAGGAGGGGGATGCGGACCCAGCCGGGGCGGTTGCCCATCTCGTAGCGGAGCTCGTAGAACGCCTTCTCCAGCTCGAAGAGCTGCAGGAGCGGCCGCACCGCCGCGAACGACGGATAGAGGCGCGCCGCGGCCGCCGTCTCGTCGTAGGCGCGCAGGAACGTCCGGCGCGCCTCGTCCTCCCAGGCGGCCGCGAGCGGCGCGAGCCGCGCGGCCGCGTCCTCGGTCTGCGCCGCGGCCTTGAGCGCGGTCCAGCGCGCGTAGTTGAACGAGCGCAGCATCCCGGCGACGTCGCGCAACGCCGAGTGCTTCTCGCGCCGCTCGGCGAGCGGCCGCGCCGGCTCGCCCTCGAAATCGATGATCACGAAGTCGTTCTTCGCGAGCAGCACCTGGCCGAGGTGGTAGTCGCCGTGGAAGCGGGTCTTCTGCACCGCCCCCTCGGGCGCGTCGCACGCGTCGATCTTCGCCGCGAGCTGCGCGCGGTGCTCGGCGAGCGCCTGCGCTTCGTCGCGCTCGGGGGCGGGAAGCTCGGCGCGCGACCGCTCGAGCTGGTCGAGCGTGGCGAGCGCCTCGTCGCGCACCCGCCGTTTCCACTCGGCGAGGTCGCCGGCTGCGGCCGGCTCGGGGTCGAACGCCGGATCGCCGCTCTTGGTGGCGAGCGCGCGGTGCAGCTCGGCGGTGCGCACCCCGAGCGTGTGCACGAGCGCGAGATAGGCGCCGTGCACGTCCTCGGGCGGCGGCTCGGTCGCGGTGCGGCGGCCGTCGAGGTAGCGCTCGAGGTAGTCGATCGTGTAGGCCCAGCCGTCGCCCTCGTTCGCGACGTAGGCCTGCAGCAGCCCGAGCGTCATCGGCGTGCCGTCGGCGGCCGCGTACTCGAGCGCGCCGGCGACCGGCACGCAGTTCGCGAACCGCCCGACTTCGGTGAGGAACCGCCCGACCTCGAGCTCCGGGTTCACGCCGGGTCGCAGCCGCCGGTAGGCCTTCAGGAACAGGCGCTCGCCCAGCGTGACGACGGTGTTGCTGCTCTGCGCCTTCGGCCGCCCGACGGGAAGGTTCCCGAAATCCGCGCCGGCGAGCTCGCGGAAGGCGCCGGTCGGCGCGAAGCGGAGCTTCCCCTGGCCGATCGCGAGCTCGGCGCCAGCGCCGATCGCCTCCACCACCGCGCGGCAGAACGGCTCGTCCGCCATCGCGTCGGCGAGCACGCCGACCTGCGCCTGCTGGCGAACGCGCGCGAGCGTGGCCGGCCCGAGGCTGCGCACCCGCGCCTCCTCGGTGTCCTCCCAGGCGAGCGCGAGCGGGACGAAGTACTTCGCCGGCTCGCGGCCACCCTCGATCTCGAGCTGCGCGATCATCCAGGTCCGTCCCGCGCTCTCCCACAGCGCGTGGTCGGCGAGCCGGGCGCGCTTCACCTTCTCGCCCTTCGCCGCGTACCACCGCTGCAGCTCGATAAACCGCGGGAGCACCTCCTCCTCGAGCTGCGCCCGGACCTTCTGCGCCATGGCGATGCGCCACGGCACGACCCGATCGCGGAAGAAGCTCGTCCAGCCGTCGAAGAGGATGAGGACCGGCAGCTCCTCGCGCGCGATCCGCTCCTCGTGCCAGCGCGGCACCTCGACGTCGACCGCGAGCCGGAACCAGTAGAACCCGTGAGCGGGCAGGGTGAGGAGATACGGCAGCTCGCCGACCGGCGGAAAAGCGGTGCGGCCCATCAGCTCGACCGGCACCCGCCCGCGGTAGCGCGCGAGGTCGAGCTCGACCGGCTGCGCCGAGCGGCCGACGTTGGCGACGCACAGGATCGCCTCGTCGCCGTGCTCGCGGAGGTAGGCGAGGATCTTGCGGTTGCCCGGCTTGAGGAACGTGAGCTTCCCCCGGCCGAACGCCTTCGCGCCCTTGCGCACCGCGAGCATCCGCCGCGTCCAGTTGAGGAGCGAGCTCTGGTCGCGCGCCTGCGCTTCCACGTTCACCGCCTCGAAGCCGTACACTGGGTCCATGATCGGCGGGAGGTACAGCCGCTGCGGATCGGCGCGCGAGAAGCCGGCGTTGCGGTCGGGGCTCCACTGCATGGGCGTGCGCACGCCGTTGCGGTCGCCGAGGAAGATGTTGTCGCCCATGCCGATCTCGTCGCCGTAGTAGAGGATCGGCGAGCCGGGCATCGACAGCAGGAGGCTGTTCATGAGCTTGATCCGGTCGCCGTCGTTTTCCATCAGCGGCGCGAGGCGGCGCCGGATGCCGAGGTTGATCCGCGCCCGCGGATCGGCCGCGTACATCCGGTACATGTAGTCGCGCTCCTTGCTCGTCACCATCTCGAGCGTCAGCTCGTCGTGGTTGCGCAGGAAGATCGCCCACTGGCAGCTCTCGGGGATCTCCGGCGTCTGCTGCATGATCTCGACCACCGGGTGGCGGTCCTCCTGCGCGATCGCCATGTACATGCGCGGCATCAGCGGGAAGTGGTAGGCCATGTGGCACTCGTCCGCGTCGCCGAAGTATTCGCGCACGTCCTCGGGCCACTGGTTCGCCTCGGCGAGGAGCAGGCGGTTCCGGTAGTGCTCGTCGAGCTGCGCGCGGATCTGCTTGATGACCGCGTGGGTCTCCCGCAGGTTCTCGTTGTTCGTGCCCTCGCGCTCGCAGAGATAGGGGATCGCGTCGAGCCGGAACCCGTCGACGCCCATGTCGAGCCAGAACCGCATCGTGCGGACCACCGCCTTCAGCGTCTGCGGGTTGTCGAAGTTGAGGTCCGGCTGGTGGCTGAAGAACCGGTGCCAGTAGTAGCTCTTCGCGACCGGGTCCCACGCCCAGTTGGAGCTCTCGGTGTCGGTGAAGATGATGCGCGTGCCGGCGTACTTGTTCGGATCGTCGCTCCAGACGTAGTAGTCGCGCTTCGTCGAGCCGGCCGGCGCGGTGCGCGCCGCCTGGAACCACGGGTGCTGGTCGGAAGTGTGGTTGACGACGAGCTCGGTGATCACCCTCAAGGCCCGGTGGTGCGCCTCGCGCACGAACTGGCGGAAGTCCTGGCGCGTGCCGTATTGCGGGTGGACGTCGTGATAGTCGGAGACGTCGTAGCCGTCGTCCTTGAGCGGCGACGGATAGAACGGCATCAGCCAGATCGTGTCGACGCCCAGGTCCTTGATGTAATCGAGCTTCGCGGTGAGGCCCCGGAAGTCGCCGTTGCCGTCGTCGTTGGCGTCGAAGAACGCCTTCACGTGCAGCTGGTAGATGACCGCATCCCTGTACCAGAGCGGATCGTCGACCGGGGCCGCGGCGTGCGGTTCCGCCGCGGCCTCCGCGGCGGCGATCGGCGTCTGCACCCGGTCGTCCATGGTTGGGGCTCCTCGCGCTCTCAGAGGAAGTAGTCGAAGTCGCGCTCGGTGCGCACTTTGCGGCGGACCCGGAACACGTGCGCCATCGCGCGCGCCGGGTCGAGCATCACGTAGTTCCGCGGCCCGCTCCAGAGGAACCGCGCTCCGGTGAGCAGCTCGTGCACCTGGTACGGCGCGTGCGCATCGAGGCCGAGCGCGTCGAGATCGAGCTCGACCCAGCCGCTCTGGGGATTGTAGGGATCGAGATTGACCACCGTCAGGATCGCGTTGGAGAGGTCCGGCGTGGTCTTCGCGTAGCAGATGAGGTTGTCATTGTCCACCGGAAAGAACGCGAGCGACCAGTCGGACTGGAGGGCGGGATTCTCCCGGCGCGCCTTGTTCACCCGGCTGACGAGCCCGGCCAGGCTGTCGGGGCGCTCGAGATCCCAGTGGCGCAGCTGGTACTTCTCCGAGTCGAGGTACTCCTCGCTGCCGTGCTCGCGCGGCAGGTGCTCCGCCAGCTCGAACGCCGGGCCGTAGACGCCGTAGCTCGCCGCCAGCGTCGCGGCGAGCACGAGCCGCGCCATGAACGCCGGCCGGCCGCCGAACTGCAGGTACTCGGTGAGGATGTCGGGCGTGTTCGGCCAGACGTTCGGCCGGAAGTACTCGCGCCCGGGCCCGCGCGCGAGCTCGGTGAAGTACTGGGTGAGCTCCCATTTGGTGTTGCGCCAGGCGAAGTACGTGTACGACTGGGTGTAGCCGAGCTTGGCGAGCCGGTGCATCACCCGCGGCCGGGTGAAGGCCTCGGCCAGGAAGATCACCTCGGGATGGTCGCGCTGCACCTCGGCGATCGCCCACTCCCAGAACGGGAAGGCCTTGGTGTGGGGATTGTCGACACGGAAGATCCTCACCCCCTGCTCGATCCAGAAGTCGAGCACGCTCTTCAGCTCCTGCCACAGCCCGCGCCAGTCCTCGGACTCGAAGTTGAACGGGTAGATGTCCTGGTACTTCTTCGGCGGGTTCTCGGCGTACTGGACGGTGCCGTCGGGACGCCAGCGGAACCACTTCGGATGCTCCTTGACGTACGGATGGTCGGGCGCGCACTGGTAGGCGATGTCGAGCGCGATCTCCAGCCCGTGGTCGCGCGCCTTCGCGACGAGCCGCCGGAAGTCCTCGAGCGTGCCGAGCTGCGCGTGCACCGACTTGTGCCCGCCTTCGGCCGCACCGATCGCCCAGGTGCTGCCGACGTCGTCGGGGGAGGCGACGAGCGCATTGTTCTTGCCCTTGCGCCGCTCGCGCCCGATGGGATGGATCGGCGGCAGGTACAGGACGTCGAAGCCCATGCCCGCGATGTACGCCAGCCGCGCCTCGCAGTCGCGGAAGGTGCCGTGGCGCCCCGGCTCGGGCGAGGCCGAGCGCGGGAAGAGCTCGTACCAGGTGCTGAAGCGGGCGCGCTCGCGATCGACCGTGAGCGGCAGCTCGGCCGGAAAGGTCGCGGCGAACTTGCGGTCGGGGTAGCGGGCGGCGAGCGCTCCGAGCTCCTCGTCCGACCCGATCTGCGTGAGCGCCGCCGCCTCGCCGCCGTTGCGCAGCGCCTTCGCCCACGCGGCGAGGCGCGTGCGGTCGGCCCCCGCAGCGCGTCCGGCCGCCGCGTCGATCAGCTCGCCGCCGACGACGGCGGCGATGCGGATGTCCTCGGGGTCCGCGCGGCGCGCGAAGTCGTGGCGCCAGGACAGGAACGGATCCACCCAGGCGGTGACCGTGTAGAAGTAACGCCCCATGGTGTCGACCGTGAAGCGCCCGCGCCAGCGGTCGTTGCCGATCGGCGCCATCGGTTCCTCGCGCCACTGCGCCTCGCCGTCGCGACGCCAGAGGATGCGCGCCGCGAGCACGTCGTGGCCGTCGGTGAAGCAGTCCGCCTCGACGACGACCTCGTCGCCGACGACGCGCTTCGCGGCGTACCGCCCGCCGTCGACGCACGGCGTGATTGCTTCGATGACGGCGCGGATGCGGCCGTCCGCCGTGACCTCCGGCGCGCTCTTCGGCGACGCTCTAGCCATGGTTTGCCTCGTGCTTGAAGAGGAGCGTCGCGAGCGGCGGCAGGTTGAGCGTGACCGAGTGGAAACGGCCGTGCGCCGGCACCGGCGCGGCCTCGACCCCGCCGAAGTTGCCGACGCCGCTGCCGCCGTAGAGGGTCGCGTCGCTGTTGAGGAGCTCCTTCCAGTACCCGCCCGCCGGCACCCCGAGGAGATAGTTCGTCCGCGGGATCGGCGTGAGGTTGCAGACGACGAGGATCGTCCCGCGCCCGGCGCGGGACTTGCGCAGGAAGCTGATCACGCTCGCCTGCGCGTCGTGCACGTCGACCCACTCGAAGCCGGACCGGTCGAAGTCCACCTCGAACAGCGCCGGCTCCGTCCGGTAGACGTGGTTCAGGTCCGCCACCCAGCGCTGCAGGCCGGCGTGCTCCGGGTACTGGAGCACCCACCACTCGAGCGCCTCCTCGTGCGCCCACTCGCGCCGCTGGCCGAACTCGCCGCCCATGAACAGGAGCTTCTTCCCCGGATGCGCCCACATGTAGCCGAAGAGCGCGCGCAGGTTCGCGAACTGCTGCCAGGTGTCGCCCGGCATCTTGCCGGCGAGCGAGCCCTTGCCGTGCACCACCTCGTCGTGCGACAGCGGCAGCACGAAGTTCTCGGCGAACGCGTACCAGATCGAGAACGTGATCCGGTCGTGATGGTACTTGCGGTGGATCGGGTCCTGGGCGAGGTAGGCGAGCGTGTCGTGCATCCAGCCCATGTTCCACTTCATCCCGAAGCCGAGCCCGCCGATATAGGCCGGGCGCGAGACCATCGGCCAGGCGGTCGACTCCTCCGCGACCGTCTGCACGTCGGGATGGTCGCGGTAGGTGCCCTCGTTCAGCATGCGCAGGAACTCGATCGCCTCGATGTTCTCCTTGCCGCCGTAGCGGTTCGGGACCCACTCGCCCTGCTTGCGGCCGTAGTCGAGGTAGAGCATCGACGCCACCGCGTCGACCCGCAGGCCGTCGATGTGGTAGCGGTCGAGCCAGAACAGCGCGCTCGAGAGCAGGAACCCGCGCACCTCGTGGCGGCCGTAGTTGAAGATGTACGAGTTCCACTCCGGGTGGAAGCCCTGCTTCGGGTCGGCGTGCTCGTAGAGATAGGTGCCGTCGAAGTACGCGAGCCCGTGGCCGTCGCTCGGGAAGTGCGACGGCACCCAGTCGAGGATCACGCCGATGCCGTGCCGGTGCAGCACGTCCACGAAGTACATGAAGTCCTGCGGCGTGCCGTAGCGCGCGGTCGGCGCGAAGTAGCCGGTCGTCTGGTAGCCCCACGACCCGTAGAACGGGTGCTCGGTGATCGGCAGCAGCTCGACGTGGGTGAAGCCCATGTCGCGCACGTACTCGGCGAGCTGGTGCGCGCTCTCGCGATAGGAGAGGAAGTGGTTCCCGTCCTTGCGCCGCCACGAGCCGAGGTGCACCTCGTAGATCGAGACCGGCGCATCGAGCGCGTTCGCGGCGCGGCGCGTGGCCATCCACTCGGCGTCCTCCCAGCGGTAATCGAGCGACCAGGCGCGCGACGCGGTCTCGGGCGGCACCTGCGCGTAGAACGCGAACGGGTCGGCCTTGTCGGTCGCGAAGTTGTTGTGGTTGGAGACGATGTGGAACTTGTACGCCTGCCCGCGCGCGACGCCCGGCACGAACGCTTCCCAGAGGCCGGAGCCGTCCGCCCGCGGAGCGAGCGCGTGCGCGTGCCGGTCCCAGCCGTTGAACTCGCCGATCACCGAAACGCTGCGCGCGTTCGGCGCCCAGACCGCGAACCCCGCGCCGCCGTCGCGCAGCTGGCAGCCGAGCTTCTCGTAGAGCCGGCCGTGCGTGCCTTCCTTGAGCAGGTAGACGTCGTGGTCCGTGAGCACGCTCGCTCCCTTTGCGGTCCGTGAGATGGTAGTCGTCGGTGACATGCTCGCTCCCGTTGTTCGAGGGCCCGATTGGAGGCCGAAGTTTTCGCGAGAGAATGCTGTGGCCCGGCAGGGCTGCATTGTTTGGCACGTTCCATGCTTGCCGGACCGCTGGGGGACCGCGCCAACAATACGGACAGCGTACCCGGGAAATCGTTCCGCAGCCGGCCCGGCCGCCGGCATCGGGAAGATTGTCGCCGCTCGCACCGGCGCGAGCGCGAAGAGATGGCGCGGCGGCGCTCGCCGCCGCGCTGGTGGTCAGGTACGCCTCGTCCGGCCCGAGCGGCGGGAGACGCCGCCCTCCGAGCGCCAGCGCTACAGCGAACGCAGGAAGTTCAGGACGTCCTGCTTCTCGCGTTCGCTCAACCGATTGTAGTTGTCGACGACCCGGTTCGCCTCCGACGGCCCGAACCGCGATCGGGACCGCTGCGGTGGAGCTGGATCGCTTCGGCGAGATCCTTTGTGCGCCCGTCGTGCAGGAAGAAGATGCGCTGCCCGAGCCCCCACAGCGGCGCGGTCCGGAACTCGTCGGGGGCGGATTCGCCCTGGATGATGTCGTCGGCGAGCCCCGGCCCCATCTGGTGCAGCAGCAGATCGGAGTAGAGGTGCACCGGCTGGTCGCGCAGCGCCGGCACGGCGGCGTTTCCGGCCGCGCCGGGGGTTCAGCGGACGATCTGGTTGAGCTCGAAGATCGGCAGCAGGATGGCGAGCACGATGACGAGCACGATCCCGCCCATCGCCAGGATGAGGAGCGGCTCGAGCAGGGCGACGAACGCCGCGACCCGGCGCTCGAGGCTGCGCGCGGCTTGCGCCGCGGCGCGCTCGAGCAGCTCGCCGAGCCGGCCGCTCGCCTCGCCGCTCGCGATCATGTGGACGAGGAGCGGCGGGAAGAGCTTGGAGGCGCCGAGCGCGCGCGCGAGGCTCGACCCCTCCTGCACGCGCGCCGCGGCCTCGTCGAGGGCGCGGCGCAGCGGCAGGCTGGACACGACGCCCGCGCCGGCGCGGAGCGCCGCGAGCAGCGGCACGCGGCTCCCGACGAGGATGGCGAGCGTCGCGGCGAGCCGCGCGGCGTTGAGATCGCGATGCAGGGGCCCGGCGACCGGCGTGCGCAGGAGCCGCCGCTGCCAGGTCTCGCGGACGGCGGGAACGGCGAGCGCGGCCCGCGCGCCGAGGGCCGCGCCGCCGAGCGCGAGCGCCACGAACCCGCCGTAGCTGCGGAGAAAGCTCGACAGTCCGAGCAGCGCCCGGGTCAGGAGCGGCAGCGCCTGGTTGGTGTTCTGGAACACGTGGACGACCTGCGGCACGACGTACACGAGCAGCCCGACGACCACGGTGACCGCGACGACCGTGACCAGCGCCGGATAGACGAACGCGAGCAGCACCTTGCCGCGGAGCTGCTCGCGCTCCTCGGTGTAGTCGGCGAGCCGCGCCAGGACGTCCGCCAGCCTTCCGGAGCGCTCGCCGGCATCGACCAGCGTCAGATAGACCTCCGGAAAGGCGGCCGGGTGGTGCGCGAGCGACCAGGCGAGCGACTGGCCGGCGAGCACGTCGCCGCGCACCGCGGCGAGGAGCTGCCGCTCGGCCTCGGTCTCCGACTGCTCGATCACCGCGTTCAGGGCCTGCTCGACGGTGAGCCCCGCCGCGAGCAGCGTCGCGAGCTGCCGGGTGAGCGTCGCGAGCGCGCCGGCGCCGAGGCGCCGGCGACGCAGCGTGAAGCCGCGCGCGCCGAGCGCCTCCGCGGCCGCGATCGGCGCGACCTCGACCGGGAGCATGCCCTGCTCGCGCAGCCGCGCCCGCGCCTGGCGCGGGCTGTCGGACTCGAGCACGCCCCGGCGGACCTTGCCGTCGGGCGCGAGCGCCTCGTAGCGGTATCCGGACACGTCAAGACCTCAACGCAAAGACGCGAAGCAGCGCAAGGGACGCAGAGAACTTCTTGACCTGATCAACCACGAAGGCGACGCAAGGCGATTCTCTCTTTGCGTCCTCTGCGCCCCCTTTTGCGCCTTTGCGTTTTCCTTTCACTCCTCGGTCGCGCGGGTCACGCGCAGCACCTCGTCGATCGTGGTCGCGCCGGCGGCGACCCAGCGCAGCCCGTCGTCGCGCAGCATCGTCATGCCGCGCGCGAGCGCCCGCTCGCGGAGCGCGGCCTCGGCGGCGCCGTCGTGGATGAGCCGCCGCGTCTCCTCGTCGACGACGAGCAGCTCGTAGATCCCGGTCCGCCCGAGATAGCCGGTCGCCTTGCACTTCGCGCATCCGGCCGCGGTGTAGACCGGCCGGCCGCGCAGCCGCGCCGGCATCGCGGCGGTCTGCGCCGGCGACGGGAGGTCGGGCCGCCGGCAGTCGGGACAGACCCGCCGGACCAGCCGCTGCGCGAGCACGCCGAGCAGGCTCGAGGCGAGCAGGAACGGCTCGATGCCCATGTCGATGAGGCGGGTGACCGCGCCTGCGGCGTCGTTCGTGTGCAGCGTGGCGAGCACGAGATGGCCGGTCAGGCTCGCCTGCACTGCGATCCGCGCGGTCTCGAGGTCGCGGATCTCGCCGATCATCACCACGTCCGGGTCCTGGCGCAGGATCGCGCGCAGCGCCCGCGCGAATGTCATCTCGATCGCCGGATTGACCTGCGTCTGGCCGATGCCGTCGAGGTCGTACTCGATCGGGTCCTCGACGGTCATGATGTTGAGCTTCCCGGCGTCGAGGCGCGAGAGCGCCGCGTACAGGGTCGTGGTCTTGCCCGACCCGGTCGGCCCGGTGACGAGCACGATGCCGTGCGCCTGGCGGACGAGCGCATCGACCTTGTCGCGGGTCGCGTCGCTCATGCCGAGACCCCTCAGCTCGAGCCGGCCCTGCTGCTTGTCGAGCAGGCGCAGGACCACGCGCTCGCCGTGGCCGGTCGGCAGCGTGGAGACGCGCACGTCCACCGGCCGCCCGGCGATGCGCAGCGCGATGCGCCCGTCCTGCGGCAGCCGCTTCTCCGCGATGTCGAGGCTCGCCATCACCTTCACGCGCGACACGAGCGCCGCGTGCAGCGCGCGCGGCGGCTCGAGGACGTCGCGCAAGCTGCCGTCGATGCGGAAGCGCACGACCGAGCGGCCCTCGAACACCTCGAAGTGGACGTCGGATGCGCGCTCGCGCAGCGCCTGGGTGAGCAGCACGTTGATGAAGCGGATGACCGGCGCGTCGTCCGCGGCGTCGAGGAGATCGGTGACCTCGGGCAGGCCTTCGGCGAGGCTCTTGAGGTCGGCCTGCTCGGAGAGATCGTCGATCAGCTCGGCGGCGCCGCGCGCATCGCGCGTGTAGAGCTGCGCGAGCCGGCGCTCGAAGAGCTCCGGCGCGAGCATGAGGGCGCGCACCGGAATCCCGAGCGCGCGCCGCGCCTCGCTGATCGCGGCCGCGGTGACCCCGGGCCGGACCCAGAGCTCGGCCGTATCGCCCGTGCGCCGCGCGGCGATCACGCCCTTCGCCCGCGCGAAGTGGTAGGGGAGCGCGCGGACGAACCCGCCGTCGAGCTGCGCGGCGAACGCCGTCGACGGCCCCCGCGCGTCGGGGACCGGGGTGTCCGGCCGCGGGGCGGCGGCGCTGCGGTTCGCGTCGGCGCTCATGGGCTCTCCGGCCACGGCGGCGACGGCACGAAGAGCGGCGGCTGCGGCGGCGGCCCGGCGGGCGGCGTCGGCGGCAGCCGCGGCCCGGGCATCGCCGGCAGCGGCGGACGCTCGGGCGCCTGCACCGTCCCCTGGATCCCGCGGATGACCTCGTAGCGATTGCCGGTGAGCGCGGCGCTCGTCGTCGCGTCGCGCAGCACGACCGGCCGCAGGAAGATCATGAGGTTCACCTTCTCCCGGCGGCGCGTGTCGTAGCGGAACAGCGTCCCGAGCACCGGGATGTCGCCGAGCACCGGCACCGCCTGCTTGCCAGTCTGCACGTCGTCGGAGATCAGCCCGCCGAGCACGATGATCTGGCCGTCGTCGACCAGCACCTGGCTCTCGAGCGAGCGCTTGTTGAGGATGATCCCGGTGGGGTTGGTCGCGTTGAAGATGCTCGAGACCTCCTGGTAGAGCGCCATCTTCACCGTGCCGCCTTCGGCGATCTGCGGCCGCACCTTCAGCGTCACGCCGATGTCGCGCCGCTCGAACGTCTGGAACGGGTTGACCACCGCGCCGCCCGCCCCGGAGAGCGTGCTGAAAGATCCGGTGACGATCGGGATGTTCTGCCCCACCTGGATCTTCGCCTCCTCGTTGTCGAGGGTGAGCAGCGTCGGCGTCGACAGGATGTTGGCGGTGGAATCCTGCTCGAGCGCGCGCACGAGCGCCGCGATGTTGAGGATCTCCACGCCGGCGATGGTGATCGTGCCGCGGATGAGCCCGAGGCTGAGGCCCTGGCCGATCGCGAGCGGCTCGCGCGCGAGCTGGGTCACGTTCGAGCCGGGGGTGAGGTTGAAGTTCTGGACGCCGAAGCCCTGGGTCGCGTTGCCGCCGCCGGCGCCCGAGGGGATCGCCTGCCACTGGATGCCGAACTCGGCGGATTTCGAGGCGGCGATCTCGACGATCAGCGCCTCGACGAACACCTGCGCGCGGCGCGCGTCGAGCTTCTCGATCACCGCGCGCAAGCCCTGGTACACCGCGTCGGAGGCGATGATGACGAGCGAGTTCGTCTCCGGGTGCGCCTGGATCGACGCGGTCGCGAGCGCGCCGGCGGCCGCCGCCCCCGCGCTCCCGGCGCCCGACACCGGCGCGGCGACGGGTTGCGCCGCGGGCGCGCCGGGCTGGCCCGGCGCGGCGGGCGCGGCGCTCCGCGCGACCGGCTGTCCGGTCACGATCGCGCGCAGCGCCTCGGCGAGCCGCTCGGCCTGCGCGTTCTTCAGGTAGACGACGTGGATGTTGCCTCCGGCCGCGTTGGGGACGTCCATCTGCTCGGCGAGGCCGCGGATGCGCTTCGCCGCCACCGGGTTGTCGGCGCGCACCAGGAGGCTGTTGGTACGCGCATCGACGCTGAGCGCGACCCGCGGCGCGGCGCCGGGACCGGCCGCCTGGCTCGCCTCGGGGACGAGCCGCTGGACCGCCTGCCCGACGTCCACCGCGGCGGCGTAGCGCAGCCGGATCGCCGAGAGCTCGGAGGGCGCCGGCTGGTCGACCGTCGCGATCACCTTGCGCAGCCGCGCGAGGTTGGACGCGTAGTCCGTGATCACCACCGTGTTCGACGCCGGGAAGGCGTTGATGACGTTGTTCGGCGCGACCAGCGGGCGCAGCGTCGCGACGACCTGGGCGGCCGGCTCGTGCTGCAGCTGGAACACCTCGGTCACGATCTGGTCGCCGCGCACCCGCGCGGCGGCGCGCGTGCCGGCGAGGAACTTCGCGTCCGCCTCCGGCACGATGTTGACGTAGCCGAGGTCGCCGCCGACCGCCGCGAAGCCCTGCACGCGGAGCGCCGACAGCAGGATCGGAAACACCATGTTCCGCGGCACCGGCTTGGGCGCGATGATGTTCACGCTGCCCTGCACGCGCGGGTCGATCAGGAAGTTGCGGCCGGTCATCTCGGCGACCGCCTTCACCACCGCGTGGATGTCGGCGTTCACGAAGTTCAGCGTGACGGTGTCGTCGGCGGCGGCGGGCGGGGCCTGCGCGCCCGCGCCGCCGGCCGCGAGGGCGAGCGCGGCGACGAGCGCGGTGAGGCAACGGTGCGTGGCGCGGAAAGCGAGGCGCATCTTGCGGTCTCCCCTGGGCTAGCGTTGGAGTTTCACGGTGAGCGGCACGGTCATGCCGCCGCGCTGCACCTCGACCGTGAGCGCCCCGTCGAGCGCGCGGCTCTGCACGATGCGCGCCACGTCCGCCTCGTTCGCGACCGCGTCGCCGCTCACCGAGCGCACGACGTCGCCCGGCTGCAGGCCGATCCGCTCCAGCAGGCTGCCGGGGGGAACGGCGGTCACGAGCAGGCCCCGGCCCGCGGCGCTCGGCGACGGCGGCGGCGCAGCCCCAGGCGCGGGCTGGGGTGCGGGCACCATGGCGGGCGGCGGCTCGGTCGGCTGATCGCCGACCGGCGCGTAGGGCTCGGGCCGGTGGAACCGCGCGCCGGCGCGCGGGGACGGCGTCGCGGCCGGGGGCTCGGGCGGCGCGGCGCCGCGGCTGCGCGCGCGGCGCGGCGGGGCCGGAGCCGCAGGCGCCGCCGCGAGCGGCTGCCGCTCCTCGAGGTTCACGCGCTCGAGCGCGCCGTTCCGGCGCAGCAGGACGTGACCCGCGTGAACCGCTTCCAGCACGACCCCCGGGACGACCTCGCCGCCGACGCGCGCCGTCTGATCCCGGTCGCCGGTGTTGAGGATCGCGAGGCCGGTCGTCCCCGCGAGCACGCCGCGCAGCTTGATGTTCAGGTTGCTCAGGACTTCGCCGCCGGCGAGCGTCGTCGCCACGCCGAAGAGGTGGGCGTCCGCGAGCGCCTGCGCGGCGGCGCCGAGCTGCACGCGGCTGCGCGGCGGCGCCTGGGGGCTCTCCGCCGGCGCCATGAAGTACAGGGCCCAGCGCCCCGCGAGCCAGCCGGCGAGCACGAGCACCGCGAGCAACGCCACGGTCGGCGCCGCGCGCAGGAGCGAGACGGCGGAGTCTTTCATGCCGGCCTCCGGTGGAACAGCATCGCGTCCGCGCCGCGCAGCACCGCCCCGGTGACGCCCCACGCGACCACCATGCGCGGTCCGGCGACGTCCGCTCGGACCTCGAACGCGAGCTCGCCGGCGAGGACGCGCGCGGGCAGCCAGCGCCACGCCGCGCCCTGCAGCGTGACCTCGCCGACGCTGGTGCGCACGACGACGTCGCCGCGTCCGGCCCACGCGGTGCCGGTCGCGGCGGCGATCCGCACGCGCCCGTCGCTCGCGCGCTCGACCGCGGCGGCGGCCCAGCGGGCGGGCGATGCGGCGACGAGCGTCGCGGCGAACGCCGCCGCGAACAGCCCCGCGTGCCACCATCGCCAGTGCCCCCCTGTGGAGAGGGGTCGCGACCGCCGCGCGCCGCGGGACTGTCCCCCTGTCAAGAGGGGTCGCGACCGCCGCGCGCCGCGGGACTGTCCCCCTGTCAAGGGGGGTGGCGAGCGTAGCGAGCCGGGGGGTTTAGAGCGCTTCATCCTCTTCAACCTCCGCGCGCAGCGCGCAGCACCAAGGTCTCGACCTGCACCTTTCCCGGCTCGCCGCTCGCTTTGAGCGCGATGCTCTCCACCGCCAGCCCGTGCGCCTCGGTGAGCTGCGCGAGCGCACGCACCAGCGCGTCGAACGGGACCGCGCGCAGGCTCACCTGCACCCGCCCGTCGCCGAGCGCGGCGACGCCGGCGTAGCCGTCGCCGAGCCCGGCGCCCTTCAGCGTCTCCTCGATCGCCCCGGCGGGCGCGGTGACCGCGCCGCGCGCCCGGACGGCGGCGCGCAGCCGCTCGACCTCCGCCGCGTCGCGCGCGAGCTCGCGTGCCGCCGCGCGCAGCCGCGGCAGCGCGTCGGCGAGCCGCGCCCGGTCGGCCGCGAGCGGAATCCAGACGTAGGCCCACAGGCTCGCGAGCGCGAGCGCCGCGGCGGCGGCGGCGAGCACCGCCCGCTCGCGGGGCGCGCGCGCTCCCCACCACTCGAGCAGCCGCGCCGTCACGCGCCTTCCACCGCGACGCGCACCGTCGCGTGTTGCTCGCCGCCGGCGGCGGCGACGCGCTCGATCCGCACCCTGATGCCCGGCACGTGGAGGCGGCTCGCCAGCCGCTCGCGCGTCTCGCCGGGGGCCACGACGAGGACGAGCTCGAGCTCCCCGCGCTCGTAGCGGAGCGACTGCGGCCGCGCGCCCGCGGCCGCGAGCGCCGGGGCGAGGCGCGCGAGCAGCGGCACGAGATCGGCCGCGTCGGGCTCGCCCGCGGCGCGCCGCAGGTCGGCGACGTTGCGCCGCATCTGCAACGCCGGGTCGACGACCGCGCTTGCCTCGGGGAACGCCTTGCGGAACGCGGCGTTCATCCCGCCGCGCAGGCCGCGCGCCTCGTACGCGAGCCGCGCCCAGTCGCCGAGCGTGACCAGGACGTGCGCTGCCACGAGCGCCGCGCCGAGCGCGGCCGCGGGCTTGAAGCGCCTGAGCCACCCGTCGGCCGCCCAACGGCCGGCGCGCGCGCCGGGCAGGAGATCCGCGCACGCGGCCGCGCGGGCGTCCGACTCCTCCGGAAGCCAGCGGCCGGCCATCGCCACCGGGACGTGCAGCGCCCCGGTCCACTTCGCCGTGTCGGGCGGGTCGGCGGCGCCGGCGGTCAGCACGCGGATCGCGCGCGGTCCGCGTCCGGCGCGTCGCCGCTCGTCCAGGGCGAGGCTCAGCGCGAGCGGCGGGCGGCCGTCCACGGCGGCATCGAGCGCGACGGCCTCGACGCCGCCGAGCGCCGCGAACCCGCCGCTGCCGTTCCACACCACCGTCCAGACGTCCGCGGCGCCGGCGAGGAGCGCGCTCTCCACGATGGCGCGGTCGGGCTTGACGCCGAACGCCGCGAGCTCGGCGAGCGCGCGCTCGAGCCACTCGCGCTCGAGGACGGCGATCAACCGCTCGCCGCCGCCCGCGTCGTCGTCGTCGAGCACCGCGCAGTGGACCTGCTCCGGCGCCGACACGATCGCGTCCTCGATCGCGAACGGCGCCAGCCTGGCGAGCCGCGCCGCGGGGCCCCGCGGCAGCACGGCGCGCGCGAACGCGACCCGCGCGACCGGCAGCACGACGATGGTCTCCGCGGCGCGCGGGACCTCCGCGAGGCGCCCGACGCCGTCCTGCAGGTCCGCGCCGCGCCGCAGCGCCCAGCGCAGCGGCGGCTCGCCCAGCGCGTCGGGCCAGCGCTCGGGCAGGTGGAGCTGGAGGAGGCTCGTCGCAGCGCGCTTGTCCATGGCCGCTAGATCGCAACCTGCGACATCGTCAGCAGCGCCGGCACGCCGCGATCGTCGCGCTCGAAGAGCGCGCGGTACCCGGCGATGACGCGGCCGCGGCGCACGGTGGCCGCGGCGCTGAAGTAGCGGCTCCGGACGTCGATCTGCGCGGCTATCGGCGCGGCGGGCGCGGCCGGCAGCGCGCGGAGGAACGCCTCGCGGCTGGCGAACGGTCGCGCGGCGACGACGCGGGCCGCCGCCTCGGGCGTGAGGCCCGGGACGATCGCCCGCAGCACCTCGGGCGGAGCGGTGTTCACGTTCACCGGCGTCGCCTCCGGCAGCGCGGTGACGAACGGCGCGAGCCGGGCGACCGCCGCGGCATCCAACCCCTTCACGCGCGCGAGCTCGCCGAGATCGAGCGCGTGGCGGTTCGCGGCGCGATGCGCCGGATCGCGCGCGAGATAGTACTGATCCTCGGCGCCGTTCGGCGCCGTCGCCTCGGCATCCGCGTCGAGCCAGTCGAGCACCGCCTCCGCGACCGACGCGGGCAGCCCGAGCGACGCGAGCAGGCGCTGGAAGGCGACGAGATCCTGCGGGCTCGCGCCGCCCTCGCGCGCGAGGTTGTTCACGTTGAGCTTGGCCTGCTCGTCGTCGATCGCCCCCGCGAGCTCGGCGCGCTCGGCCGGGAACGCGGGCATGCGGCGCGCCCACGGCTCGCCCGGGTGGTCGACCGTGGGATCGTCCGCGGCGAGGATCGCCGCGGCCCAGCTCGCGGCCGCCCGCGCGAGCGCATCGGCTTGCGCGCGGTCCGAGAGGTTCTCCACCTGGCGCAGCCAGAGCGACTGCTGCCAGAGGATGTGCGAGGCCGTGCTGGTCGCGAGCGCGACGACCAGGACGGCGACGACCACCGCCACGCCACGCTGTCGCCGGGGAGCGCCGGTCATTGCGGCGGCCGCGTGAAGGTCGGGAAGAGGCGCGTCACGCGCTCGCCCGACGCGAGCGCCACGGCCACCTCGACGGCGACGGGAATCGCGGTTTCCGCTGCGGCGAGCCCCGGGGGCGGCCAGCTCGGATGCCACTGCCCCCCGCGGTCCAGGTAGCGAAGGTCGAGGGCCGTCACGTCGCGCAGCACAGCGACGACGGCGGGCTCGCTGCGCGGCGCCTGGTCGAGCACGTTCCAGGTGAGCAGCTCGACCACGCCACGGCGTAGGCGATAGCCGAGGCGCCGCGGCGGCTCGACCGCCCCGGGCTCCGGCGCGGCCGCGGTGCGCGTCAGCGTGAGCGCGCCGTCGCTGGGCCGCGCGGCGAGCGCGTTGCCGACGAACGCCGGTCCGACGAGGTCGCCGGCGTCGCGGATCGGGCGCGGCGCGGCGGCCGCGACGTCCTGCTCGAGCCGGGCGAAGAACAGCGCGAGCCCGCGCCACTTGCGGTTCTCCTGCTCGATGCGCCCGCGGCTGTCGAGCACCACCGTGAGCGACCGGTAGGCGATGCCGGAGAGCACGCCGAAGATCGCGACCGCGACCAGCAGCTCGACGAGCGTGAGCCCGGCCTGCTGCTCGAGCGCGGTCCCGCGCGAGGCGATCCGGGGGGATCGGCGCCTCACTGTCGCTCGCTCCGCGCGGCGTAGCCGACCAGCGTCGCCGCGATCCGATCGGGGGCGTGCGCCGGGGACACCTGGACCTCGATGCGCCGGAAGCCCGCGTTCGGCGTCGGGCTCACGGTCTCGCGCCAGGTGAACTGCAGGCCGGCCTGCTCCGTCGCGCCGGTCCGCGCGCCGACGTCGGGCCAGAGCGGCCGCGCGGCGTACTCCGCGAGCCGGTCCTGCGCGATCCACGTGCCGAGCAGCCGCTCCTTGAGCTCGAACGCGCCGTCGGCGGCGACGCCCGCGGAGCGCACCGCTGCCGCGAGGGCGACCGCGAGGATCGTGAGCGCGACCAGCACCTCGATCAGCGTGAAGCCGTCGCGCCGGTGCGCCGGGGAGCCGGGCGCGGCGCGGCGGGGGGGTTCACGGGACGTGCTGGTGCGCATCGCGGCGGCGCTCACTCGACGACCGCCGCGCTCGCGCCGTCGGAGCGCACGCGCGCCCGATGCTCCCCGAGCGCGAGCGTGATGCGGAACGGCTCGCTCAAGCCGCTCGGCGCGAGCACGATGAGCGGCGGTCCGCCGGTCGACGCCGCCGGAGTCTCGATCGCGGCGATGCCGACGCCGGCCGGGAGTTCGCGGGGCCGCAGGCTCGGCTCGCGGTCGACCGCCGCCCAGGTGCGGTCCGGCGCGCGCTGCACGAACCGGTATCCGCCCTCGGTGCGCTGCCACGCGAGGGTGGCGCCGGTCGTGATCGCCTCGTCGCGCGCGTGCGCGAGGAGCGCGGCGAGCCGCAGCGCCTCCTCGCGCAGGCCCTGCCGCGCGTCGGGCGCGAGCTTCACCGAAACGAGCGCGACGAGGACCGCGATGATCACGACGACGACGAGGACCTCGACGAGCGTGAACCCGGCGCCCGCCGCTCGCCGCCGCGCGCGGTCAGTAATAGATGTCGGCATTCGTCCCTTCGCCGCCCGCCTGGCCGTCGGCGCCGAGGCTGAAGACGTCGATCTCGCCGCGCACGCCGGGGTTGAGGTACAGGTAGTCGCGGCCCCACGGATCCTTCGGCAGGCGGTCGAGGTAGCCGCCCTGCTTCCAGTTCGCGGGGATGGGCTGCGTCGCCGGCCGGGCGACGAGCGCCTGCAGCCCCTGCTCGGTCGACGGGTAGGACAGGTTGTCGAGCCGATAGAGCTTGAGCGCCTGCGCGAGCGCCGCGATGTCGGCCTTCGCCGCCACCGCGCGCGCCTCGTCGGGCCGGCTCATCACCTTCGGCACGATGATCGCGGCGAGGAGCCCGAGGATCACGACGACGACCATGACCTCGATGAGGGTGAAACCGCGGGCGCCGCGAGCGAGCGCGGCGCGAGGGACGGATTCGAGTCTCATGACAGGAAGTCGTTCCACCGTGCCACCGGCGCGCGGCCGGCGGCGCTGTTCCTCTACGCCATGAATCCCAGATCGCGCGTCGCGAAGCGCGCGATGTTCGGCACCACCGCCGGAATGTCGGCGTCGGGAACGCCGAACCATTTCGCGAGCGTCGCCGCGTACTGGTCGATCGCGACCGTCGGGATCCAGCGGCCGTCCGAGTCGGTGTCGTCCGGCCCGCCGAGCGCCTGGTTCGGGAAGCTGCCGTAGGTCGCGCCGCCCCGCACCGCGCCGCCGATGACGAGGTGATGGTTGCCCCAGGCGTGATCGGATCCGCCGTCGTTCACGCGCAGCGTCCGGCCGAAGTCGGACAGCGTGAACAGCGTCACCTGGTCCTGGACGCCGAGCGCGACGATCCCGTTGTAGAAGGCGCGCAGCGCCGGCCCGAGCTCGTTGAAGCGGTTCCCCTGGTCGGCGATCTGGTTCTGGTGGTTGTCGTAGCCGCCCGCCTGGGCGAAGAAGATCTGGCGCCGAAGCCCGAGCTGGGTGCGGCCCTCGATCATCTTCGCCACGGTGAACAGCTGGCGCGAGAGCCCGGTGTTGATGTTCTGGAAGGCGGGCGCGGCGAGCGATGCGTTGTTGTTGATCACCGTGTTCAGCGCGGTGCTCGCGTTCACCGCCCCCGAGATGACGTCGCCTGCCGCCCGGACCATCTGGTTGGCGCGGTCGAGCGCGAAGAGCTGCTGCATCGCGTTGCGCCGGGCGTTCGCCTGCGCGGTGTTGTTGAACCCGTTGAGGCCGAACTGTCCGCCCGCCGGGACCGAATAGGCCGGCACGGTCTGGCCCTTCAGGAACACGTCGTTGCCGCCCACCGAGATGTTCATCGGCACGCCGGACCCGGCGTTCAGCGCCAGCACGCGGTCGCCGACCCGGCCGCCCCAGCCGACGGCGGTCTGGTTGCTCGGGATCGCGGTCTGCATCTGCTCCTGCTGGTCGTCGTGCGAGAACAGGTTCGCCGGCCGCAGGCTGCGGTTCGCGCGGTACTGCGCGCGCGTGATCGGCTGGATCAGCGGGCCGGCGTTGAAGAGGATCGCCATGTCGCCGTTCGCCCACACCTGCTGCAGCGGCGCGAGGTTGGGGTGCAGGCCGAAGCGCGTCCCGCCCGCCTGCGCGAGCTGGACGAGGCTCGCCTGCGCGAGCGCCAGCCCGCCGGCGCCCGTGCCGCGCCCCTGGGCGTAGAGGCCGTAGTCGGCGCCTTGCACCGGAACCACCATGTTGTTGCCGTCGTTGCCGCCGTAAAGGAACACGCAGACGAGCGCTTTGTAGTCGTTCGCGGCCTGCGCATAGGCGTTCATGAGTGAGAGGCCGGGGAGCGTGTTGGCCGCGGTGATCGCGCCGAGGCCCTTGAGGAAATTCCTGCGGAGGATCTGGAAGCACATGGCTATTGCTCCACCTGGTATTGCGCCGAGGTCGCGACGAGATAGGCGGCCTGCCGCACCCGTCCGAGCGTGTCGTTCGCGGAGTACGCGTTGACCGCGGTGAGGATCGCCTGCCGCGCCTGCGGCGACAGCGTGTTGTGCATGAAGATCAGGTTGAAGCGATCGAGCAGCTGGTCGGGGTTGCCCGCCAGCGCCTGGAAGGGCTGCAGGTTGAGCTGCGTGCCGGTCGCGCCGGCGACGGTCGCGTCCGGGTTCACGTTGCCGCCGAACAGGATCCGGTTCGCGAAGTTGGCGCGATTCAGGATCGTGCCGGTGAGCATCAGCTTGAACGGCGGCCCGTCGAGGTTCGTCCCCGGCGCCGGGAAGTTCGGCGGGTAGAAATTGAAGACCGACGGCGCCTGGAACACGTTCTGGCCCATGGCGGTCGACTGCTGCAGCAGGTAGACGCCGTCGGAGCTGCCGTTCAGCGCGCGCGCCACGTTGGTGACGAGCAGCGCCGGCTCGCGGAGCTTGCCGTAGTCGGCGGCGGTCTTGACGTCGCCGCGCGCTTCCGCGTCGAGCAGGATGGCGCGCAGCACCGCGCGCATGTCGCCGCGGACGCCCTGGCCGTTGTTGTTGAACGCGGCGGTCACCCGCGCCACGTACGCCGGCGTCGGATTGCTCGTCACCAGGTGCTGGATCAGCTGCCGGCCGATGAACGGCCCGACGTTCGGGTGGTTGAAGATGATGTCGAGCGCCGCGCTCAGGTCGGCCTCCGCCGTCTGCCCGGCCGGGATCGTCTGGCTCCCGAACAGCACCTTCGCGCCGGTGTCGTGCTGGGCCGCGACCGGCACCATGCGGCCGAGGTAGTGGACCGGGTTCGGGAAGCGCGTCGTCGCGCCCGGGCGCGGCGGATAGGTCCAGCCGGTGAGCGCGCGCGCGAGCGCCTCGACGGTGTCCTGGTCGTAGGTCGGGATCGGCGCGCCGCTCGCGTCGAGCCGGCGCGTGCCGTCGGGGCCGAGCTCGACCTCGCCGATGGTGAAGAGCTGCAGCAGCTCGCGCGCGTAGTTCTCGTTCGGCTCGATGCCGCGCGCCGGGTCGGGTTTCGGGTTGTTGACCATGTCGAGGTACTCGCCCATCGCCGGGCTGAGCGTGACCTCGTGCAGCAGGTCGCGGAAGTTCGCGAACGCGAAGTTCATCAGCAGCTGCTGGTAGTAGCCGATCCCGTGCATCGTCTCGAGCTCGGCGCCGGAGATCACGAGGATCTGCGACAGCGCGAACGCGACCCGCTGGCGCAGCTGGTCCGGCGCGCTCATCGCGTTGCGGAAGAACGCGCGCTGCAGCGGGAATACGGTGTAGTTGTCGCGATAACAGGTGTCGGCCGAGCCGTCGGGGCAGCCCTTGCGCGGATCGGGATCGATGAACGTGAAGGTCCCGTAGCCGCTCATCGGCTTGCCGAACTGCTCCTCCAGGGCGAGCGCCGGGCCCTTCTGCATCACCTCCTGGATCGTCGCCTCGGTCGGCCCGAACGTCGCCTGCTCGAGGAAGCGCACCGCGTCGCCGGCAGTCGTGGGCTGGGCCGCGGGCATGCCGCTCGGCGGGGGCGCCGGGGCGGGCGCGGGCGGGGCCGCGCCGCCGCTCGTCCCGGAGCCGGAGGAGCTCGTGCTCGCGGGGGGCGGCGCGTCGTCGTCGCGATCGAAGAGGCAGCCGGCGAGGGCGCCCGCGACCGCGAGCGCGCAAAGGAGGGCCGGCCAGCGGCGCCGGGGCGCGCCGCCGGACGGGTCGGGCCGAGAGGTGGAGATCATGCGGCTAGCTCCTTGTTGGTCCCGCCCCCGCCGGTGGGCGAGCATCGCCTGGCCACCCCTTGCGCCCGGTCGCTGCCCGGGCGCGTCCTTCCGCCCTCGATCCGCGTGGCGCGCGGAGCGCGCCGCGGTGCGGCGGCCTCGCGCTGGGGATTATGCCAACGTCATTATGACGACGTCATTTCACCGGAGCGGCTGCGCGCTGTCAAGACCACGCGACGAACGGCGCGGGCCGCGCGCGGCGTCGGGTTCGCGACAACGCCGCGGCGCCGCGGCGCGCGCGCCGGCGGGTCGGCGCTGGAAAAGCGGTGCAAGGCCCCGATTTGGCTCGGGAAAGCGGCGCCTCCGGGTATAATCCCGCGCCTCGAATCGGCCGGGCGCGCCGCCCGCGCCGCGAACCAGGTGGAGCATGCCGATCTACGAATACCGCTGTGCCGCCTGCGGGTTCCAGAGCGAGTACCTGCAGAAGGTGACCGACCCGGTGCTTGCCGTGTGCCCGCAGTGCGGGCAGGACGCCTTCAAGAAGCTGCCGACCGCAGCCGGCTTCCAGTTGAAGGGATCGGGCTGGTACGCGACCGACTTCAAGCAGTCGGGGGCGAAGCCGGCGCCGAAGAAGGACGCCGACGCCAAGCCGGGCGCGGACGCGAAGCCGGGCGCGGACGCAAAGAAGGACGGAGAATCGAAGCCGGACGCCGGGGCGAAGCAGCCCGAGGCGGCGTCCACGACGAGTGGGGCGGGCAGCGGTCCCGCCGGCTCCTAGAACCGGCAGGCGCGGACCGGCGCTGCAGCCCGCGGCTCACGACCCCGCGGGGCGGGCCGGACGTCCGCCGCGCGACGCGCTTCCCGTTGGTCCTCGCGCAGGCGGTGTTGGCTCGAGCGGCATTGCGGATCACACTTGAAGAAATACCTCATCACCGGCCTGCTCATCTGGGTGCCGCTCGCGATCACGATCTGGGTGCTGCACCTGATCGTGTCGTCGATGGACCAGGTGCTGACGCTCCTGCCGCCGCGCTACCAGCCCGAGACGCTCTTCGGCCGGCAGATCCCCGGCCTCGGCCTCGCGCTCACGTTCGTCGTCGTGCTCGCCACCGGGGTCGCGGCATCGAACATCATCGGCCAGCGGCTGCTGCGGGTCTGGGAAGGCATCCTCAAGCGCATCCCGGTGGTGAACTCGATCTACAACGGCGTGAAGCAGGTCAGCGACTCGCTGTTCCGCCCCGGCGGCCAGGCGTTCCGGAAGGCGGTGCTGATCCAGTGGCCGCAGGCGGGCAGCTGGACGATCGCGTTCCTCACCGGACGACCCGGCGGCGACGTCGCGAACCACCTGGAGGGCGACTACCTGAGCGTCTACGTGCCCACCACGCCGAATCCGACGGGCGGGTACTTCGTCATGGTCCGGCGCGAGGACATCGTCGAGCTCGACATGAGCGTCGAGGAGGCGCTGAAGTACATCATCTCGATGGGCGTCGCCGCGCCCAGGCCCGCCGGGCGGAAGTCCGCACCGCCGGCGCTGCGCACGCCGCCTCTGTGACAGGGATGGGGGATGAGGGATGGGGAACGGGGAAAGCCCGCCCCCACACCGGATCAACTGAGCGGATCAACTGAGCGGATCAGCTGAGCCAAGATCGCCGCTATCCCATCCCCCATCCCCCATCTCCAGTTCCATGCGCACCCACTACTGCGGCCAAGTGAACGCCGCGCTCGTCGACCGTATCGTGACTCTCTGCGGCTGGGCGCATCGTCGCCGCGACCACGGCGGGGTCATCTTCATCGACCTGCGGGACCGCGAGGGGCTCGTGCAGGTCGTGTGCGATCCCGACCGCCCGGCGACGTTCCAGGTCGCCGAGCGCGTCCGGGGCGAGTTCGTGCTGCGCGTGGTCGGCAAGGTGCGGCGCCGGCCTGCGGGCACCGAGAACCCGAACCTCGCCTCGGGCGAGATCGAGGTGCTCGCCCACGACCTCGAGCTCCTCAACCCGGCGGCGACGCCGCCGTTCCAGCTCGACGAGGAGAATCTCAGCGAGAACGTGCGGCTCACCCATCGGATCATCGACCTGCGCCGGGCGCCGATGCAGCGCAACCTGATCCTGCGCCACCGCGTGGCGATGGCGGTGCGCCGCTACTTCGACGCGCACGGCTTCGTCGACATCGAGACGCCGATGCTCACGCGGTCCACGCCGGAGGGGGCGCGCGACTACCTGGTGCCGTCGCGCGTGAACCCCGGCCAGTTCTTCGCGCTGCCGCAGTCGCCGCAGCTCTTCAAGCAGCTGCTGATGATCGCCGGGTTCGACCGCTACTACCAGATCACCCGGTGCTTCCGCGACGAGGACCTGCGCGCCGACCGGCAGCCGGAGTTCACGCAGATCGACGTGGAGACCTCGTTTCTCGACGAGGGCGAGATCCGCCGCATCATGGAGGGCATGGTGCAGTCGGTGTTCCGGGAGGTGCTCGGGACCGAGCTGCCCGACCGCTTCCCGGTGTTGAGCTACGCCGACGCGATGCTGCGGTACGGCTCGGACAAGCCCGACCTGCGGGTGCCGCTCGAGCTCGTCGAGCTGACCGATCTCGTGCGCGGGGTCGAGTTCAAGGTCTTTCGCGCCGCCGCCGAGCTCAAGGACGGCCGCGTCGCCGGCCTGCGCGTCCCGGGCGGCGGCGACGCGCTCTCGCGCAAGGAGATCGACGACTACGCCGCGTTCGTCGCCATCTACGGCGCCAAGGGCCTCGCTTACATCAAGGTGAACGACCTCTCCAAGCCGAGCGAGGAGGGGCTGCAGTCGCCGATCGTCAAGTTCCTGCCGGGCGAGGTGCTGCGCGGCATCCTGGAGCGCACCGGCGCGCAGAACGGCGACCTGATCTTCTTCGGCGCCGACCGCGCGCAGGTCGTGAACGACGCGCTCGGCGCGCTGCGCGCCAGGATCGGCCACGAGAAGGGGTTCGCCGCGACGGGCTGGGCGCTGTGCTGGGTCGTCGACTTTCCGATGTTCGAGTACGACGCGGAGGCGAAGCGCTGGGTCGCGATGCACCACCCGTTCACCAGCCCGAAGGACGGGCACGAGCGGCTCTTCGACTCCGACCCCGGTCAGGCGCTCGCCAAGGCGTACGACCTGGTGCTGAACGGCTGGGAGCTCGGCGGCGGCTCGGTGCGGATCCACCGCGCCGAGCTGCAGCAGCGGGTGTTCCGCGCGCTCGCGATCGGCGAGGAGGAGGCGCGCCGGAAGTTCGGCTTCCTGCTCGATGCGCTCCAGTACGGCGCGCCGCCCCACGGCGGCATCGCCTTCGGCCTCGACCGGCTCGCCGCGCTGATGGCCGGGGCCGAATCGATCCGCGACGTGATCGCGTTCCCGAAGACCCAGCGCGCGCAGGATCTGCTGACGCAGGCGCCGTCGCCGGTCGACGAGAAACAGCTGCGCGAGCTGCACATCCGGCTGCGCGAGCCGCCCAAGGGATGAGAGCCAGCGCAACGACGCAAAGGGGCGCACCGGACGCAGAGACATTCTTGTCGTGAGAGTCGCACGGCCTTCGCAGTCTTTTCTCGAAGCGCTCTGCCTTGCGTGTCTCTGCGTCCTTTGCGCCGTTGCGTTGGCTCTTCCGGCGGCTGCCCGCGCGCCGGCGCCGGCCAAAGTGCCCGAGGTCGCGGCCGCCGCGCTGCCGCCGGAGGCCCGCGACACGCTGGCGTTGATCAGGAGGGACGGTCCCTTCCCTTATCGGCGGGACGGAACGGTCTTCCGCAACTTCGAGCGGCGGCTCCCCGTGCAGCCGCGCGGCTACTACCGCGAGTACACGGTGCCGACCCCCGGCGCCGGAGACCGCGGGGCGCGGCGGATCGTGGCGGGGGCGGGCGCAGCCGGCGACGTGCGGACCTCCGGCGAGTACTATTACACGGACGACCATTACGCCAGCTTCCGCCGCATCCGCGAGTGAGCGCTAGATAATCCGGGCCCCCCATGGACTACGAGCAGCTCTTGATCGACCCCGGTGAGGCCGGCGTGTTCGTGCGACCCGCCGACGCCGCGGCGCTCGACGCCGCGGCCGAGCGCGCCGGCCTCGCGCGCTGGACGGTCGACCTCGCGCAGGTGCGCACCAAAGAGGCGCTGCTCGCGGCGCTCGCCAAGCGGCTGGAATTTCCGGAGTGGTTCGGGGACAACTGGGACGCGCTCAACGACGTGCTCGCCGAGCGCGCGTGGGAGCAGCCGAAAGGCGTGATGCTCACCCTCGAGCGCTGCGGCGAGCTCGCGCACGCCGATCCGGAGACGTTCGAGACCGCGCTCGAGGTGCTCGACAGCGTCGCCGAGAGCTGCTACGACGAGGACATCCCGTTCTGGGTGTTCGTCGACGGCGTCGACGCCGCGGCGTTCGACCTGCCGGTGCTCGGAGGAGGGGATGGGGAATGAGCGATGGGGAATGGGAAACGAAGAACGGGGAAGGGGGCACGCGGCGCACCGGGACGTGCCGCTTCCCATCCCCCAGCTCGCATCCCCCATCCCCTTGATCTACAAGCTCCCCCGCTCGGTCCTCGTCGTCGTCCACACCCCCGACCTGCAGGTCCTCCTCCTCGAGCGCGCCCCTTGGCCCGGCTACTGGCAATCGGTCACGGGCAGCGCCGCGAGCGCGGACGAGCCGCTCGCCGAAACCGCGGTGCGCGAGGTGCGCGAGGAAACCGGAATCGAGGCGCCGCGCGCGGCGCTCGCGGACTGGGGCCTGGAGAACCGGTACGAGATCTATCCCGAGTGGCGCTGGAGATACGCGCCCGGGGTCACCCACAACGTCGAGCACGTGTTCGGGCTGACCGTCCCGGCGCCGCGCGTGATCACGCTCGCGCCGGCCGAGCACTCGCGCTTCGCCTGGCTGCCGTGGCGCGCGGCGGCGGAGCGCTGCTTCTCGTGGTCGAATCGCGACGCCATCCTGATGCTGCCCGACAGGCTCGCGCGCTAGCGCCGCGCGCGACCGCGCGCGAATAGAATCGCGGGTCGCAATGGACCTCCACGTCGCCACCTACAACATCCACAAGGGCGTCTCGCGGTTCAACCGCCGGATGGTCCTGCACGAGCTGCGCGACCGGCTGCGCGAGGTCGACGCCGACATCGTCTTCCTCCAGGAGGTGCTCGGCCGTCACGAGCGGCATGCCACCCGGTTCCGGGACTGGCCCGCGGGCTCGCAGTACGAGTTCCTCGCCGACACCGTGTGGACCGAGTTCGCCTACGGGCGCAACGCCGTCTACGACCATGGCGACCACGGCAACGCGATCCTCTCGCGCTTTCCGATCGTCACCGCCGAGAACCAGGACGTCTCCTCGCACCCGTTCGAGAGCCGCGGGCTGCTGCATTGCGAGGTGCGCGTGCCTTCGACCCGGGTGACGCTGCACTGCGTGTGCGTGCACTTCACGCTGCACGAGCACGGCCGGCGCCAGCAGCTGCACGCGCTGATCGAGCGCATCGTCGAGCTGGTGCCCGACGGGGCGCCGCTCATCGTCGCCGGCGACTTCAACGACTGGCGCAACCGCGCCGGACACCGGCTCGCGGCGGAGCTCGGGCTCGCCGAGGTGTTCCGCGACCACCGCGGGCGCCCGGCGCGAAGCTACCCGTCGCGGCTGCCGGTGTTCCGCCTCGACCGGATCTACGTGCGCGGCTTCTCCGTGTACCACGCCCAGGTGCACCACGGGCATCCCTGGTCGCGGATCTCCGATCACGCGATGCTCACGGCCCGGCTCGCCCTCGGCTGATGGCGCTGGTCGACGGCAACCGGCTGCAGCTGCTGCGGACCGGAACCGAATTCTTTCCCGCGCTCGCGGCGGCGATCGCCGCGGCGCGCCACGAGGTCTACCTCGAGACCTACATCTTCGCCGACGACGCGGCCGGGCGGCGCATCGCGCGCGCGCTGGCGGAGGCGGCCGGGCAGGGCGTGCGCACGCACGTGATCGTCGACGGCATGACCGTCAAGCGCTACATGGGAGACCTCGGCGAGCGGCTCCTCGCGGCGAACGTCTCGCTGGCGATCTACCGGCCGGACATCTCGCCGTGGGATTTCAGCGAGCGGCGGCTGCGGCGGCTGCACCGCAAGATCGCGGTGATCGACGCGCGGGTCGCGTTCATCGGCGGCATCAACATCATCGACGACATGCACACGCCCGGGCACACGCCGCCGCGCTACGACTACGCCGTGCGGATCGACGGACCGCTGGTGGCCTCGATCCGCGCGGAGGCCGACCGGCTGTGGCGCCTGGCCGCGCTCTCCAACTTCAAGCAGTGGTGGGAGGAGTCGCCGCCGCCGCCGCCGGACACCGTCCCCGGCGGCTACCAGCGCGCCGCGTTCCTGGTGCGCGACAACTTCCGGCACCGCTCCGACATCGAGGACGCCTACCTCGCGGCGATCGAGGGCGCGAACGAGGAGATCATTCTCGCCGCCGCCTACTTCTTTCCGGGCGCGCAGTTCCGCCGCGCGCTCGTCGCCGCCGCGGCGCGCGGCGTGCGGGTGATCCTGCTGCTGCAGGCGCGGGTCGAGTACGTGATGCTGCACTACGCGTCGCGCGCGCTGTACGGCGCGCTGCTCGATGCCGGGGTGCAGATCTTCGAGTACACGAAGAGCTTCCTGCACGCGAAGGTCGCGGTCGTCGACGGCCGCTGGGCGACGGTGGGCTCCTCCAACATCGACCCCTTCAGCCTGTTGTTGAGCCGCGAAGCCAACGTCGTCGTGGACGACCGCCGGTTCGCGCTCGAGCTCCGCGAGAGCCTGCTCGAGCGCATGGTCGACGGCGCACGGCCGGTCGCGCGCGCCCGCTGGCGCCGCCAGCCGCTGCACCTGCGGGTGCGGATCTGGATCGCCTACGGCATCGCGCGGTTCTTCATCGGCTGGTTCGGGTACGGCGGCAAGCATTGAGCGCCCGGGAATGAACGCGCCGACCCCGTCCACCCCGCACGGCGTCGCGCTGTACCTCGCGGTCGTGCAGTTCTTCTTCGCGCTCACCTGGACGGTCTACGTGATCTACCTGCCGGCGCTCGCCGAGCAGGCCGGGATCGGGAAGGGCGCGGTGCTCTGGATCCTGATGCTCGACCAGGCGATCTTCGCCGTCTGCGACGCCGCCATGGGCGCGTTCGCCGATCGCGCCGCGCGCGTCCACGGCCGGCTCGCGCGGATCGTGCTGGCGCTCACCGTGGTGTCGGGCCTCGCTTTCCTGCTGCTCCCCTACGTCGCGCGGCAGGGGAGCCCCGCCCTGCTGCTCGCCGCGATCGTCGTGTGGTCGGCGACCTCGTCGGCGCTCCGCGCGCCGCCGCTCGCGCTCCTCGGCAAGCACGCGGCGGCGCCCTCGCATGCGTGGCTCGCGGCGCTCGTCCTCCTCGGGCTAGGGGTCGCGGCCGCGGCGTCGCCCTATCTCGCGCTCAAGCTGAAAGGGGTCGATGCGCGGCTGCCGTTCGTGCTGGCGAGCCTCGCGCTGGTGGCGGCGACGCTCGGGATCCTCGCGGCCGAGCGCCGGCTCGCGCCGGGGGGCGCGGGCGCGCCGCCGCCGACCGCGCGCCCGGACGTGCGCGCGCTCGCGTTTCTCGCCGGCATCCTGCTGCTCGGGCTCGGGCAGCAGATCCACTTCGCCGTGAACAGCGCGGCGCAATATCTGCGCTTCGCGCCGCAGGCGGAGCTGCCCTGGCTGATGCCGGCGTTCTGGGTGGGCTTCAACATCATGCTGCTCCCGGCGGCGGCGCTGACGAAGCGCTTCGGCGGCGTCGCGGTCATGGCGACCGCCGGACTCCTGGGGGCCGTCGCGCTCGTGGTCGCAGCGCACGCGGCGAGCCTCGACGTGCTGGTCGCCGCGCAGCTCGCCGCCGGCGGGATGTGGGGCTGCGTGCTGATGAGCGCCGCCGCGACCGCGCTCGCGTTCGGCCACACCGGCCGCGAGGGCACGCTGCTCGGCGGGCTCTTCGGGCTGCTCGCGGTCGCCGCGTTCGCGCGGATGGCGGTGGTCGCGGGCGGCTGGCCGCAGCAAACGGGGCTCGCGGGCCTCGTCGCGTGGGCGCCGGTCGGGGCGTGGATCCTCGCCGCCGCGCTGCTCACGGCGGCGCGGCGGAAGGGGATGCCCGCCGCGCCGTAGCCGCGTCAGGCCGGCACGAGACGGCCGGCCTCGAGCCGCGGCACGACCGCCAGCGTGGAGAGCCGCGCCGCCTGCGCGATCTCGTGCGCGAGGCCGCGCTCGGCCATCATCCGGCCGACGCGGCAGTCGGTGAGCGTCGGCACCGGATCGCCCGACCGGAACAGCACCCGCGCCACGCGAGCGGCGTCGGAGAAGTCGGCCTCCCGGCCGAGGCGCTCGGCGAGCAGCTCCACGAGATAGCCCGCGCCGTAGAAGTCCTCGAGATTGAAGTTGCCGAGCGAGCCCGAGCACACGATCAGGATGGTGTGGTCGGGGTGCCGGGCGAGGACGTGCTCGACGACGGCCCGGCCGTTCAGCAGCGCGGCCGCGTACACATGGTCGGCCGCGGCCGCGCCCTGCAACGCGACGGTCCCGTTCGTCGTCGAGTAGATCACGTGCTTTCCGGCGACCCCGTGCGCGACCAGCGCGAGCGGCGTCGGCGGCGCGAAGCCAGGCAGCGTGTCCGCGTAGAGCTCCCCGGCGAGCACGTACGTGCCCGGCGCGTGGCGCGCGCCCTCGGCGCGCGCGGCGGCCTCGTCGAGCGCCGGGATCACGCTCGGCGCCCCGTGCGCGAGCGCGGCGACGACGGTGGAGGTCGCGAACAGCACGTCGAGGACGATCACCACCTTGCCCGGCAGCCGGACCGAGTCGAGGTCTTCCTTCCGGCCGAGGACGTGGATCTTGTGGCTGACGATCATGCGGCCGCGCGCCGGCGGAACGCGCCGTATGCCGGCAGGTGCACGAGCAGCCCGCCGCGTGCCCGGCCGTCGATTTCCCCGACCCGGAAGTAAAGCTGCGCCGGCGGTGCCGCTAACACGCTACGCCGGTCGCCGCAGGAAGAGCTGCTTGCCGATCATCGACAGGACGACCTCGCCCGCCTGATTGACGACTTCCCAGCGGAAGGTGACGGTGCCGCGATTGGGTTTGGTCTTGGAGGCCACGGCGTCGAGCACCGTCGCTCGGAAGCGCAAGGCGTCGCCGGGGCGCACCGGCCGCAGGAACCGCAGCTCGTCGATGCCCGGCGAGCCGACGCACGAGGTCTCGAGCAGATAGCCGTCGCACATCAGGCGCATCGCCACCACGCCGGTGTGCCAGCCGCTCGCGATCAACCCGCCGAAGGGCGACGCCCGGGCCTCGCCCTCGTCGGTGTGGAAGCGCTGCGGGTCCCACTCGCGCGCGAACGCGACGATCTCCTGCGCGGTGAGCGTCCGCGGCCCGTTCGCGAACGTCCAGCCGGGGGTGAAGTCCTCGAAGTAGTACTTGGTCATCGCGGGCCGATTATAGGGGGAGCGGATGTGGAGAACGGGGAATGGGAGGCGTGCGCGTTTTGGCTTACGCTTTGATCTTTCCCGTCCCCATCCCGCCATGAGCGACCCCATCGGCCTGGACCGCGGCCTCACCAACTACGGCGACCGCGACTTCGCGCGCTACCTGCGGCGCTCGTTCGCGCGCTCGATGGGCTACTCGACGGCGATGCTGGCGCGGCCGGTCGTCGGCGTCGCCACCAGCGCGTCGGGGTTCAACAACTGCCACCGCACCACCCCCGAGCTCGTCGACGCGGTGAAGCGCGGCGTGCTCGCGGCCGGCGGGCTCCCGATCGAGTTCCCGACGATCTCGCTCGGCGAGGTCTTTCTGAACCCCACGAGCCTCGTCTTCCGCAACCTGATGTCGATGGACGTCGAGGAGATGATCCGCGCCCAGCCGATGGACGCGGTGGTGCTCGTCGGCGGCTGCGACAAGACCGTGCCGGCGCAGCTCATGGGCGCGGCGAGCGCCAACGTGCCCGCGATCCAGCTCGTGGTCGGCCCGATGATGAGCGCGCGCTATCGCGGCGAGCGCCTCGGCGCGTGCACCGATTGCCGGCGCTTCTGGGCGGCGTACCGCCGCGGCGAGGTCGACGCCGAGCAGATCGCGAGGATCGAGGGGAACCTCGCGACCACGGCCGGGACCTGCGCGGTGATGGGCACGGCGAGCACGATGGCGTCGATCGCGGAGGCGCTGGGGATGAGCCTGCCGGGGAGCGCGGCGATCCCGGCGGTGCACGCCGACCGGCTGCGCGCGGCGGAGGCCTCCGGCGCGCGGGCGGTCGAGCTCGCGCGCGAGCGGCTCCGGCCGGCCGACATCATCGCGGCGCGATCGGTCGAGAACGCGCTGCGCGTGCTGCTCGCCATCGGCGGCTCGACCAACGCCATCATCCATCTCACCGCGATCGCCGGGCGGGTCGGCGTCAAGATCGGTCTCGAGCGCCTCAACGAGCTCGCGGAGTCGACCCCGGTGCTCGTCGATCTGAAGCCGGTCGGCGAACACTATATGGAAGATCTCTTCGCGGCCGGCGGGCTCGGGGCCGTGCTGCGGGAGCTCGCGGACCTGCTCCACCTCGACTGCATGACGGTGTCGGGCGAGACGCTGGGCGAGCGGCTCGCGGCGGGTGACGCCTGGGTCGACCGGGCGGTCGTGCGCGGCCGGGCCGAGCCGTTCAGCCCGACGGGGGGGCTCGTCGCGCTGTTCGGTAACCTCGCGCCGAACGGCGCGATCCTCAAGCAGGCGGCCGCCGACGCGAAGCTCTTCGAGCACGAGGGACGGGCGGTGGTGTTCGCCGACCTCGAAGATCTCGCGAGCCGGATCGACGATCCGAACCTGGATGTCTCCGCCGCGGACGTCCTCGTGCTGCAGAACGCCGGGCCGATCGGCGCCGGGATGCCCGAGGCCGGCTACCTGCCGATCCCCGGCAAGCTCGCGAAGCGCGGGGTGAAGGACATGGTGCGCGTCTCGGACGCGCGGATGAGCGGCACGGCGTTCGGCACGGTCGTGCTGCACGTCTCGCCGGAGGCTGCGGTCGGCGGGCCGCTCGCCCTCGTCCGCAGCGGCGACCGCGTGCGGCTGTCGGTCGCGAAGCGCCGGATCGATCTGCTGGTCGGCGACGACGAGCTCGCCCGTCGCCGGGCGGCGCTCAAGCCGCCGCCGAAGCCCGCCCGCGGCTACGCGCGCCTGTATGCCGACAGCGTGCTCCAGGCCGAACACGGCTGCGATTTCGACTTCCTGCGCGCGGAAGGCCGAACGGCCGGCTAGCGCCAGCCGCGGCTACGCGGCCGGCTCCTGCCGGCCGTCGCCGAGGAGCCGATAGGGGCGCCAGTCCTCCGTGCCGTGCTCGGCGCACAGGCCGTAGCGGAAGATGTTCCGGTCGCTCCCCGGGGTGACGAACCGCAGATCCTGGAACCAGACGCAGGTCGAGGGATTGCCGCGGTCGATCCGATAGAGCGCCGGGAGCTCGGCGAACCACCGGAAGAACCCGAGCCGGGGATCGGCGAGCACCCGCGCCGCGAGCGCTCGCCCCGAAGCGTCCACGCCGTACTTCTCGAGCGCGACCCACTGCGCCTGGGCCGGCGGTGCGTAAGCGGCGCCGTAGCGCTCGAACAGCCCGGCATCCGGGCCGGGCGCCGGCGGCAGCGCGTCGCGCCAGAAGTTCACGTGCGCATGGTGATAGCGATCGCCCTCGGCGACGAAGACCGTCCAGTTGAACGGCGAGACCGGTCGCGGGATCGCGGTGATCTTCGGCGCGCCGAAGCCCGCCCGCCGGGCGTACTCGACCCCGAAGTCGACCGCGCGCGAGTGGAGCACCGCCTGAAACCCGACGTAGCCCGCGAGCGCGGCGAGGCCGATGACGGCGGGCGCGCGCGACCGGCGCCAGGCGAGGGATCCGAGGAGCCCGACCACGATGATCCCGCTGAACCAGAGGTCGATGATGAAGGTCGTGCTCCACGCGACCCGGGCATCGGAGAACGGCGCGTAGATCATCGTGCCGAACGACGTGATCAGGTCGCCCACGATGTGGGCGCCGACGCCGAGCGCGCACACGCCGAGGTAGTCGCGCACGATGGCGCCCTTGCCGCGATCGATCTTCGCCATGATCCATGCGAGCAGCACCGCCCAGAGCGGCAGCAGGAAGACCGAGTGCGTGACGCCGCGGTGGCCGGTCAGGTAGGCGGCCGGCGAGACGTACGCGAGCAGGAAGTCGAGGTCCGGGAACGCGGCGGCGAGGAAGCCCGCGCCGACCCGCGCCGCGGTCGAGATCCGCGCGTTGGCTGGGTCGGGCGCGGTCGCGCGCGCGAGCAGCGCGCCGCTGAGAGCGTGCGTGAGGGTGTCCATGAAGCGAGCCGGACCGCCAGGCGACGGAACGGCGAATGGTAGCCCGGCTGCGGCTCCCCGTTCGGCGTCAGTCGACGAAGACGTGCTGGACGCTGTGGCTCGCGCCGGCCTGAAGCGTGATGTAGCTGAGGTACGGCAGCCGCGTCGAGTTCCGGATCTCGACCTTGTGCCGGCCTGCCGGAAGCTCGATGACCGAGAGCGGCGGCGTAGTCCCCAGGTGCTTGCCGTCGATGTACACCTCGCCCCGCGGCGTCACGGCGAGGAGCAGCTTGGCGGTCTGCGGCGGCGCTACCGGCTTCGGCGGCGGCGTCGCGGCGATCTGCGCTGGTGGCGGTGGCGTCGGTGCGGGTGCGGCGACCGGCACGCGGGGAGGCGTCGGCGCCTTGGCCTGCGGGCGTGCCGGCGCAGCGCGTTTGGGCGGCGGCGGTGGCGCAGCCTTCACCGGCTCGAGGGGCGGCGGGGGAGGCTCGACGGCAGGCTCCGACGGCACCGGCTCGCGCGCCGGCGCAGGAATGGCGTCGACGACCACGGGCGGCGGCGCAGCGGCGACTTCGGTGCGCCGCGCACTGGCGTCGGAGAACTGGAACCGCAGCGGGATCAGCACGGCAATGGCGACGACGATCCCGGCGGCGGCGAGGGCGATGCGGCGCGGCGTCGACCACGGCGCTCGGGCGCCCGCCGCGGCCGGTGCAGTGGAGAGGACGAGGGTCTTGTCCCCTTCGCCGTGCGCGTTCGAGGCGACGCCCGCCGCGGCGACTTCCGCCTCGTCGGCGGCCTCGCGGGTGGTCCGCCCTTCGAGCTGCTCCTCGACGCGTCGCAGCTCGCGGAACAGCGACCGCGCGCTCGGGAAGCGGTCCTCCGCGCGCTTGGCGAGCATCCGGAGCACCATCGCGTCGAGCTCCGGCGATACCCGCGTGTTCAGGGTGCTCGGCGGCGGCGGGTCCACCTCGAGCACTTGCTGCATGATCTCGCCCACCGTCTCGCCGGTGAACGGCTGCGTGCCGGTGAGCATCTCGTAGACCATGGCGCCGAGCGAGAACACGTCGGCGCGGCCGTCGATCGTCGCGTCGGCGCGGATCTGCTCCGGCGCCATGTACTTCGGCGAGCCGGCGCGCTCGCCCGAGCGGCCGTCGGCCTCGCAGAGGCGCGCGATGCCGAAGTCGGTGATTTTCGGCCGGCGGTTGCGCAGGACGATGACGTTCGCCGGCTTGATGTCGCGGTGGATCACGCCCTGCTCGTGCGCGAAGGCGAGCCCGCGCGCGATCTGCCCGGTGATCTCGACGATGCGCGCGATCGGCAGCGGCGGCTGCTTGTCGAGGATGTCGCGGAGGTTCGTCCCCTCGAGGAACTCCATCGCGATGTACGCGACCCCGTCCGCCTGGCCGGCGTCGTAGATGGTGACGATGTTCGGGTGGTTCAGGCGCCCGGCCGCGCGGGCCTCCTGGAAGAAGCGCTCCTCGAAGCTCGCGGCTGCGGCGCCGGTCAGGGCGAAGTCGATCGTCTTGAGGGCGACGACCCGGTCGATGATCGGGTCGCGCGCCTTGTAGACGATGCCCATCGCCCCCCGACCGAGTTCGTCGAGGATCTCGTAGCGTCCAAGCTGCTTCACCGTCATGGGGTTGTCCACGCGCCACCCTGCCGCCGGCCCATTCTTGCAAAGAAAGTGCCCGCCGCGGCCGGTGGTAAGCGACGGAATCCAAACTATTTCTTTTTGTGGCTCCGCTCGTTGGCCTACCATAGCGCGTTGCGACGCGTCCGGGCCGGACCCGGCCGGCCGCGGCAGCGCAAAAAACCCTTTCATGTCAACGTCATACGCTGGCGGCGCCGTTCCGCCCCCCGCTCCCGCCCTGCTGAAGTACGCGCTGGAGGTGGCGGCGCGCTCGGACCTCGGCCGCGTGCGAAAGTTCAACGAGGACAGCGTCGCGACCGACCCGGCGCGGGGATTCGTCGCGCTCGCTGACGGGATGGCGACCGCGAAGGGCGCCGACGTCGCGGCGAAGCTCGCCACCCAGACGCTCATCGGGCAGCTCGCCACCGCGCAGAACATCGCCCCCCGCGCCGCCGCGCACGCGGCGTTCGCCGCGGCGAACCGGGCGATCCGCGAGCGCACGCGCTCGGACCCGTCGCTCGCCGGCATGGGCACGACGCTCTCCGCGGCGTGGTTCCGCGGCGATCGGGTCTGCATCGCGCACGTGGGGGACTCGCGGGTCTACCGCTGGCGCCAGGGCCGCCTCGAGCGGCTGACCACCGATCACTCGTTCGTGCAGGCGCAGCTCGCTGCCGGGCAGATGACCACCGACGAGGCGCGCGCCTCGAAGAGCCGCCACCTCGTGACGCGGGTGCTCGGCGCCGAGGAGCAGGTGGCGCCCGACCTCGGCGAGCACGAGGTCGTCGCCGACGACGTGTACCTGCTCTGCACCGACGGGCTGCACGATCTCGTCGACGACACCGATCTCGCCAACGCGCTCGAGGTCCTCGAGCCGAATCTCGAGCTCGCGGCGAGCACCCTCGTCACGCTGGCGAACGACCGCGGCGGGCGCGACAACGTCTCGGTCGTCCTGGTGCGCGCGCGCTCGCGGGTCGCCGCCGAGCCGCGGGCCGAGCCCGAGCCGCAGGGCTTCTTCGGCTGGCTGCGCTCCAAGATGGGGGGCGAATAGCGTGGCGAAGCTGATGGCGAGCCGCGGCGGCGCGATGCTCGGCTCGTGGTTCATCGAGAACCGCCGGCTCACGATCGGGCGCGCCGAGGGCTCCGACATCCGGCTCGAGGACGCCGCCGTGAGCAAGCTCCACGCCGCGATCGAGGTGCGGGGCGCGGACCACATGCTGCTCGACATGGACAGTGCGAACGGCACGTTCGTCAACGGCAACCGCGTGACGCGGCACATGCTCAACCACGGCGACACGATCGAGATCCTCGATTTCCAGATCCGCTACGTCGATCACAAGAGCGTCGTCTCGGCCGAAGGCGACCGCACGATGATCTTCCGCGCGACCGACGCGGGACTCGTCCCGCTCGGCGGCAAGGCGCCGACGACCGAGGCCCGCTCGGTCGAGATCCCGCTGCCGGTCGCGGCGCTGCGCGTCGTCGCCGGCAGGCAGGCCGGCGCGACGCTCGGCCTCGAGCGGCCGCTCACCGGCGTCGGCGAGCGGAGCCGGGACTACGCCGCGATCCTCCGCCGCCCCGAGGGGTTCGCGATCGCGCGCGTCACCGGCCGGCCGCCGCGCGTCGACGGCAAGCCGGTCGCGGAGGGCTGGCAGCGGCTGCGCGACGGCGCGGTGATCGAGGTCGGCGGCGAGAAGGTCGAGCTGCGGTTCATCGAGCCGCCCGCCGGCCAGAAATAAGGGATTTCAATTGCTCTTCAGTTCTTCCCCGCCTCGCGGATCAGCAGGCCGGTCGTCGACACCCGCACCTCGAGCTCGGCCGGCTTCGTGACCGGCACGAACGACGCCGAGCCGTACTCGGCGTCGAGGAGCGGGGCGAGCCAGGCGTAGCGGCCGCGGAGCTCGAAGAGGTCGACCGGCCGCGGCGGTCGCAGCGGATGCACCGTGCGCACGCTCTTCTGCTCCTGCTCGGCGGAGCGGTATCGGCCGGCGATGCGATCGAGCTCGTAGGCGGTGTGCAGGCCGAACACGTTCGCGATGGGTTTCCACTTGAGGATGTGCGCGTCGACGTAGAGCTCGTCGCCCGCGATCACGAACGCCGCCTCGCGGCCGTCGGCGAACTTCACGCGCGCATCGAACCGCTGCGGGCCGCTCGGGCTGACCGCGATCGTCGCGGCCACGGTCTCGCGCGTGAGCGCCGCATAGCCCTGGACCCCTACGGCGACCGCCGTCGCGGCGAGCCCCAGCGCCGCCACCGCGAGCCCGAGCAGCGTGCGGATCGTGAAGCCGAGGGGCTGGCGGCGAAAGAGCGCCACGAAGCCGGTCGCCATCTGCAGCAGGCCGATCAGCCCGAAGGCGACGCCGACGATGAACAGCGGCGAGCCGGCGATCTCGTCGAATTGCATGGACGTCCTACCGGTGCGGCGCGTACTGCACGATCCGCTGCTCGATCGCGCCGAAGACCGAGCGCCCGTCGGACAGCATCTCGATCTTCACGCGGTCGCCGAATCGCAGCAACGGCGTCGCCGCGGTCCCGGCCTTGATCGTCTCGAGGGCGCGCTTCTCGGCGAGGCAGCACACGCCGGCCTTGGGGTCCTTGTTCGAGACGGTCCCCGAGCCGATGATCGTGCCCGCCGCGAGCGGGCGCGCCTTCGCCGCGTGCGCGATCAGGCGGGGGAAGTCGAACGCCATGTCCGTCCCGGCGTCCGGCCGGCCGAGCAGCTCGCCGTTCACGTGCACGACGAGCGGCAGGCGGAGCTTCCGCCCGTCCCAGGCCTCGCCGAGCTCGTCGGGCGTGACCGCGACCGGGGAGAACGCCGTCCACGCCTTCGACTGGAAGAACCCGAACCCCTTCGCGAGCTCCGCCGCGACGAGCCCGCGCAGCGTGACGTCGTTCGCCAGCATGAAGAGCCGGATGTGCTCCCCGGCCTTGTCGCGCCTCACCCCCATCGGCACGTCGCCGGTGACGATCGCGAGCTCGCCCTCGAGGTCGATGCCCCACGCCTCGCTCTCGATCGCGATGTCGTCGCGCGGTCCGAGAAAGGCGTCCGAGCCGCCCTGGTACATGAGCGGCTCCTCGCGCAGCTCCTTGGGCAGCTCGGCGCCGCGGGCCTTGCGCACGCGCTCGGCGTGGCTCAGGTACGCGGACGCATCGACCCACTGGAACGCGCGCGGCAGCGGCGCGTTCAGCTTGGCGGGGTCGACCTCGAACCAGCGCGCGCCCGTCGGCGAGTCGTTCGCCTGCGCGTAGAGCGCCGCGAGACGCGGGGCGCAGAACGCCCAGTCGTCGAGCGCGGCCTGGAGGGTCGGCGCGACGTCGTACGCGACCGTGGCGGTCCGCAGGTCGCGCGCGACCACGCACAGCGCGCCGTCGCGCGTGTCGTTCTTGAGGGTGCCGAGCTTCATCGGGCGTCGCGCAGGAGCCGCGAATTTTACCCGCGGCTTCGGGACCCCCGCCTCGCTCCCGCTCGGGACCCCCCCTCAATGGGGGGCAGCGGGCAGGACCGTCGCCCGGCACTCCCCGAAGCCGATGCGCGCGGCGCCGGGTTTCTCGCACCAGCCCCGGAGGATGAGGCAATCGCCGTCCTCGAGGAAGGTGCGCGACTCGCCGGTCGGGAGCTTGACCGGCCGCTTGCCGCCGGCCGCGAGCTCGAGGAGCGAGCCCGCCTCGTCGGGGGCGGGACCGGATTGCGTGCCGCTGCCGAGGAGGTCGCCCGGCTGGAGGTTGCAGCCGTTGGCGGTGTGGTGGGCGAGCATCTGGAAGATCGTCCAATAGGCGTGGCGGAAGCTCGTGTGCGACAGGCGCGAGGGGCCCGCTCCCGCCTCCCGCATCTGCGGCGTCTCGAGCCACGCCTCGAGCCGGAGGTCGATCGCGCCGCCCGCGCGGCTCGCCGGCGAGTCGAGGTAGGCGAGCGGCTGCGGATCGGCCGCGTCCCGCGTCCAGGCGACGCGGAAGGGCGCGAGCGCCTCGAGCGTGACGATCCAGGGCGAGATCGTGCTCGCGAAGTTCTTCGCGAGAAACGGCCCGAGCGGCTGGTACTCCCAGGCCTGGATGTCGCGCGCCGACCAGTCGTTGAGCAGGCACAGGCCGAAGA
>Ga0187892_10001819_pt1 | contig 46474 bp, 25 predicted proteins | sample MA1701073metaG_FD_139345 | JGI IMG/M metagenome (GOLD analysis project Ga0187892, IMG submission 139345) | Bio-ooze microbial communities from a basaltic lava cave in the Kipuka Kanohina Cave System on the Island of Hawaii, USA - MA170107-3 metaG ...
GGCCGGTACCACCGCGCACCTCTTCTATCTCGTGCGTGCGGTATCGCCCGGCGAGTTCGCGGTGCCGCCGCCGAGCGTCGAGGACATGTATCGGCCCGAGCTGCGCGCGTTCGGCGTCGCGCGACCGGCGAAGCTGACGGTTTCGCCGCCGGAGTGACCGAGCAACCGGAGCATTGCGTGTGAAGCAGTCGCGGCTGAAGCCGCTCCCACAGTGATTCCGCCCGTCAGCGCCGGGCAACGATGCCGTCGCGGATTGACGCGAACGGACGGAGTCACTGTGGGAGGGGCTTCAGCCCCGACGCTTTTCGCGCGACGGTGGTTGAGGGCGTTGCTGCGGAGACCTTGGCTGACGAGTTGCGCCGCGCTGCTGCTCGCACTGATCGCGCTGGATCGTCTGTTCCCCCCGCCGATCCCCGATCCGATGCGCGACGGCGCGACGCTCGTGCTCGCGCGCGACGGCACGCCGCTGCGCGCGTTCGCGAACGCCGCGGGCGTCTGGCGCTACCCGACCACGCCGGAGCGCGTGTCGCCGCACTATCTCGAGGCGCTGCTCGGCTACGAAGACCGCTGGTTCGAGCATCATCCCGGCGTCAATCCACTCGCGCTCGTGCGTGCGGCGCTGCAGACCGTGCGTCACGGCGAGATCGTCTCCGGCGGCTCGACGTTGACGATGCAGGTCGCCCGCCTGATCGAGCCGCTGCCGCGCAACGGCTTCGGCAAGCTCGCCCAGATCGCGCGCGCGCTGCAGCTCGAGCTGCGGCTGACGAAGCGCGAGATCCTGACGCTGTATCTCGACTACGCGCCGTTCGGCGGCAACCTCGAAGGCGTCGAAGCCGCGAGCTGGGCGTATCTCGGCAAGAGCGCAGCGCGGCTCTCGCGCGCAGAGGCCGCGTTGCTCGCGGTGCTGCCGCAGGCGCCGTCGCGCCTGCGACCCGACCGCCACGCCGAGGCCGCGCGCGCGGCGCGCGACAAGGTACTGATCCGGCTGCGCGATCTCGGCATCTGGTCGGGCGACGCGTACGCCGAAGCGCGGATCGAAGCCGTCGCGGCGCGCCGCCTGCGCCCGCCGATGCGCGCGGCGCTGCTCGCGGAGCGACTGCGCGGAGAGCGCGCGGGCGCGGCGGTCGTCGCGACGCACATCGATGCGGCGCTGCAAGCTGCGACCGAAGCGCGCATCGTGCGCCACGTCGCGCCGCTTCCCGAACGCACCTCGGCCGCCGTGCTGATCGTCGACAACGCGACGCGCAAGGTCGTGGTGTATGCGGGCTCGGCGCGCTTCGGCGATGCGCAGAGGCTCGGCCACGTCGACATGGTGCGCGCGACGCGCTCGCCCGGCTCGACGCTCAAGCCGTTCCTCTACGCGCTCGCGCTCGACGACGGGCTGATCCACTCCGAGAGCCTGCTGGTCGACGCCCCGCAGGATTTCGACGGCTACCGCCCTGCGAACTTCGGCGAGCACTTCAACGGACCGGTCGGCGCGGCCGAGGCGCTGCGTCTATCGCTCAACGTCCCGGCGGTCGAGCTCCTCGCGCGTGTAACACCCGAGCGCTTCGCGGCGCGTCTCGCCCACGCCGGCCTGCCGCTCGCGCTGCCGCGCGGCGCCGAGCCGAACCTGGCGCTGATCCTCGGCGGTGCGGGGACCTCGCTCGAAGCGCTCGTGACGGCGTACGCGGCGTTCGCGAACGGCGGTGTCGCGGCGCCGCTGCGCTTCGAGCGTGAGGTCGCGGCAAAGAGCCTCGCGGCTGAAGCCGCTCCCACAGTGATTCCGGCCGCCTTCGCACCAAACAACTCGGTTGTTCGGGGAGGGACCTCCGGAGTCACTGTGGGAGCGGCTTCAGCCGCGAGGCCTTTCGCGCTGACCCAACACGGCCGCACCCTCGCCTCCGCCGGCGCGACCTTCATCGTCCGCAGCATCCTCGAAGCCCACCCGCGACCGGGCGACGCGGTGCAGGGCCTCGATCTCTCCGCGCGGCGCCGACTCGCGTGGAAGACCGGCACGAGCTACGGCCACCGCGATTCGTGGGCAGTCGGCGTGACGCCGGCGTACACGATCGGCGTCTGGGTCGGGCGACCCGACGGGACGCCGCTGCCCGGCCACTACGGCGCCGCGACAGCTGCGCCGCTGCTCTTCGCGCTGGTCGACACGTTGCCGCGGCACGAAGCCGATGACACGCTCGCGGTCGCACCCGACGAAGTCACGCGCCACGAGATCTGCTGGCCGCTCGGCCGCGCCGCCGACGAGACCGAGCGCGCCCGCTGCCACGAGCGCCGCGAAGCGTGGGTGCTCGACGCGAGCGTGCCACCGACGCTCGCGCCGATCGACGCGCGCGGCGAGCCGCCGCTCGAGACGACCTGGCTGCGCGACGCGGACACCGGACTGCGCGTCCGTCCCGACTGCGCGGCCGGCAGGTACGAGCGCGTCGTGCACGCGCGCTGGCCCGCGCTCGCGGAGCCGTGGCTCGACCCTTCGCGCCGCGCACTGAACGCTCTGCCGCGGCTTGCATCGACATGCGAAACGCCGCACGAGCCGGTCGCCTCGCTGCGCATCGCCGGCCTCGAGCGCGGCACCACGCTCGCGCCGCCGCCGAACGTCGTGCGCGATCCGGTCGTTTCGGTACGCGCGCTCGGCGCCAGCGGTGCCGTTTCGTGGCTGCTCGACGGTCGCCTCGTCGGCGCGAGCGACGGCGCAGAGGCGCTCGAGATCGCGCTGGCGGGGTCGGGCTCGCGCACGCTCGTCGCTATCGATGCATCGGGCCGCTACGACCGCGTCGAGCTCAGGCTGAGACGCTGAGCGGACGACACGCGCCCCGGCGCGCCGATCACGTCAGCGAGAACGTATCCGCGTCGAGGTGGAACGGGAAGCGCTCACGGTGCGCCTGCAACGCTTCAGCCGACAGCGTCGTCGTCACGGCCTGCGTCTGCGCGCCGCACTCGACCAGCGGCGCCCCGAGCGGATCGAGCACGCAGCTCCCACCGAGGTACGTGTGCTTGTTGCCGTCGACACCGACGCGGTTGACGCCGACGCCGTAGCAGAGGTTCTCGATCGAGCGCGCGCGCAGCAGCGTCTGCCAGGCGTAGTGGCGCGGCGACGGCCAGTTCGCGACGTGGATCAGGAGGTCGTAGTCGGCGCGGCCGTCCTTCGTGTAGCGGTTGCGCGCGTAGACCGGGAAGCGCAGGTCGTAGCAGATCAGCGGACAGACGCGCCAACCCTTGATCTCGACGATCAGCCGCTCCTTGCCCGGCGTGTAGCGCTTGTGCTCGTCGGCGTAGCGGAACAGGTGACGCTTGTCGTACGTCGCGGACGATCCGTCGGGGCGCATCCACGAGAGCCGGTTGTAGTGGCAGTCGCCGTCCTTCGTGACGATGCTGCCCGTTACGACCGCGCCGATCTCGTCCGCGAGCGCGCGCATCCACGAGACGCTCGCGCCTTCCGCACCTTCGGCGTTGCCGAGCGTCTCGTTGGTGAAGCCCGACGTGAACGTCTCGGGCAGCACGACGAGATCGGTCTGGCCCGCGAGCGGCCGCACCAGCGAGCCGTAGAGCTCGCGGTTCGCGGCAGCGTCGTGCCAGCGGGTGTCGGCCTGGACGAGGGAAACGCGGAGATCCTGCATGGTTTGCTCGAGTGCCAAGTAGGGTTCGTCGCAGTTGCCGGCCATGCCTTCGGCATGTCCGGCCTACTCGGGCGAACGCGGAGTAGGCCGGACATCGCGAAGCGATGGCCGGCGACGGCTGCGACTCTACACGCGGCGCAACCGCTCCGCCGCCTGGATCAGGGTCTCGTCGGTCTTCGCGAAGCAGAAGCGGATGAGGCGCATGTCGGGCGGCGTCTCGTAGAACGCCGACACCGGAATCGCGGCGACGCCCTTGTCCTTCGCGAGCCACTCGCAGAACGACAGATCGTCCTTGTCGCTGATCGCCGAGTAATCCGCAACCTGGAAGTACGCGCCCGCGACCGGCAGCAGCGCGAAGCGCGAGCCCGCGAGCAGCTGGCGGAAGCGGTCGCGCTTGTCCTGGTAGAAGCGCGGCAGATCCTGCCAGTGCTGCGGGTCGGACTCGAGGAGGTCCGCGAACGCGAACTGCGCCGGCGTGAAGGTCGAGAACGTGAGGTACTGGTGCACCTTGCGGAACTCGGCCGAGAGCGCGGGCGGCGCGACGCAATAGCCGACCTTCCAGCCGGTGCAGTGATAGGTCTTGCCGAAGCTCGAGATCACGAAGCTCACCTGCGCCAGCTCTTCGTGGCGCAGCACGCTCTGGTGATCGCGGCCATCGAAGATGATGTGCTCGTAGACCTCGTCGGAGATCACGGTGATCTCGCGCCCGCGCACGATCGCGGCGAGCGCGTCGAGATCGCGTCGCTCGAGCACCGCGCCGCTCGGATTGTGCGGCGAGTTGATCATGATCATCCGCGTCTTCGCGGTGATCGCGTCGCGTACGCGGTCCCAGTCGACCGCGAAGTCGGGCAGCGTCAGCGGCACGTGCACGGCGCGCGCGCCCTGCAGCTCGATCGCGGGCTCGTACGAGTCGTAGCACGGGTCGAGCACGATCACTTCGTCGCCCGGCCGCACGACCGCCGCGATCGCGGCGAACAGCGCTTCGGTCGCGCCGCTGGTCACCGTGACTTCGGTGTCGGCGTTGACCCGGCGCCCGTAGCACGCCTCGGTCTTTCGCGCGATCTGCTCGCGCAGCTTCGGCACGCCCGTCATCGGCGAGTACTGGTTGCGCCCTTCCGCCATGTGGCGCGCGAGCGCTTCGCGAAGCGCGGGCGGACCGTCGAAGTCGGGGAAACCCTGGCCGAGGTTGACGGCCTTGTGCTGCAGCGCGAGCTGCGACATCACGGTGAAGATCGTCGTGCCGACCTTCGGGAGCTTCGATTCGATCTGCATTGTTCCGGAGGATCGTGCCAGCGCGGAGCGGCGCGATGCTAACACGCAGCGTCGCGACGTCCGGCGCGGATCACGAGGCGCGCGAGGCGCTGCCGATGCCGCGGCTCGGCGGGCTCTAGCGCGACGAGCTGCCGCGCGTGGGCGAGCGCAGCGGCGTAGTCGCGGCGGCGGTGCTCCTCGATCTTCGCGAGCGCCTCGATCGCGTGCGCGCAGCCTGCGACGGCGAGCGGACGCCAGAGCTCGACGGCCTCGTCGATGCGCCCGCGACGGCGCGCGAGCCGCGCGAGCTCGCGGCGCGCATCGTGCTGCGTCTCGGCGGCGCCGGCAAGCGCGCGCTCCGCATCGTCGAGCCGATCGTTCGCGACGAGGCGCCGCCCGATCGACGCGGCGTCCGCATCGAACGCGCCGGGCTCGGCGAACACGCGCTCGAGCGCAGCGAGGAGATGCGCGAGCGAGTAGAGGTCCTGGCGGTTGTGGTCGAGCACGCGCCGCATCAGCGCGGCGTCGCCGGTTCGCAGGAGCGTCGTGAACGCCGCCGGCGCGAACGCACCCGGCAGATCGTCGACGCGCTCGATCCCGAGCAGGCGGCGCTCGGCGGTTTGCAGCCGGCAGTCGGGCCAGCGCGTCTCGAACGCACGGCGCGTCGGCGCGAGCAGGTCCCAGTGCCCGCAGCGTGCGAACGGATCGCGGCGGCGATGCAGGGCGTGGCGCGCTGCGATCAGCGGCGCGTCGAACGCCTTGCCGTTGAAGCTCACGAGGGTCGCGTTGCGCGGCACGGTGGCCGCGATCGCGTCGAGCATCGCGGCTTCGCCCGACGGGCGCGTCAGCAGCCACTGCTCGGCTTCGAGCGTGCCGTCGTCACGGAAACGCGCGAGGCCGAGCATGAAGACGAGCGTGCCGGTTCCGCCGGAGAGGCCCGTCGTTTCGGTGTCGAGGAAGAGCAGCGGGCCGGTCGCGGCATCGCGCTCCCACACCGGGCAAGGCGAGACGAACGCACCGACGGCCGGAGTCACTGTGGGAGGGGCTTCAGCCCCGATGCCTTTCGCGAAGAGCATCGGGGCTGAAGCCCCTCCCACAGAACCGCCACCCGAATCACGCATGCGAGCCGCTTCGACCGAGCGAACAACGCGCACGCCCGCCGCCACCTCCTCCCCCGGCAACGCACGCTCCGACGCGCGCCGCTGCGATTCGCGCACGCGCTGCGCGTCGCGCAGCGCGCCCAGCCGTGTCGTCCATTCGCCCGCGCTCTCGGCGACCGCGTCTCCGACGCGCACGACCGTCTCGCTCGCGCGCCCCAGCGCGCGACCACTGTCGCGCACCAGCGCCGAGAGCCGTGAGCGCAGCGCGTCGCTCATTCGGGAACCGCGACGCGCTCCGGCGCGCCGGCCTCTTCGTACGCGAGCGCGACGACCGGCGGACGCTGCACGTACGGGACTTCGTGGTCGATCGCGGGCAATGCGCCCGCACCGAACAGCGCGAGCACGGTCAGCGCGGCGGACTTCGCGTCGCGCCCGCCGTCCTCGTCGCCCTGCAGCACAGGCCCGACGCACGCCGGACAGCCCGCGCGACACGCGCACGCGCCGATCAGCGCCGCGGCGTCGCGCACGAGCGTCTCGCGCTCGGCGTAGAGCGGCGCCGAGAAACCCGTCCCGCCGGGATAGTTGTCGTAGAGGAACACCGCGGGCTCGAATTGCTGCACCGTCTCGGGAGCGAGCTCGCGTGCGTTGGCGTCGCGCATCGAGCCGCGGCCCTTCACGTCGAGCACGGCGCTCCACTCGCCGTTGCCGCTGCCGACGGACTTGCCGAGATCGCGCGGCTCCGCCATCGCGCGCAGCACCGCGACGGTGTGCAGCGCGTAGGCCGCGCCGAGGAAACCGTCGAGCGCCTGCCAGCGCGTCGCGAACGCGCGCTCGAGCGTCGCCTGCCGAAGGCGCCACCAGATCGCCGACGTGTGCATCTCCCGGTCGGGCAGGTTGATCGGGCCGTAGCCGACGTTCTCGTGCGTGTAGTAGCGGATCTTCTTGTAGCCGGTGACGCGACGCACGAGGTGGACTTCGCCGTGGGCGCATTCGGAGCGCTGCGGAGCACTGACGGCTGGAATCACTGTGGGAGGGGCTTCAGCCCCGATGCCCTTCGCGAAAAGCATCGGGGCTGAAGCCGCTCCCACAGAACGCGCATCGCAACCCGGCGGCGTCTCGCTCCGCTCGAACCGCTCGAGAATCTTCAAGCGCGTGTAATCGATCGCATCCGTGTAGTAGTCCGCGCTCGTGCGCGTCACGAACGCCTTGCGCCCGACCCAGTCGAGCTTCTCGACCTGCCACGGCTTCGACTGGACCATGTAGATCCCGCCTTCGTAGAGCGTCACTGCCGCGGCCGAGTAGTCGACCTCGGCGATGACGTTCTGCTGCCCGTCGGTGCGGTCGATCACGAGGAAGTTGCCGTCGGCGACCGAGCGCAGCGAGACCGCATTGGCGGGATAGCTGTCGTCGATCCAGTGCCACTGCCCGCCGTCTTCGTGCACGACACCCTGCTCCGCGAGGAACGCGAGGAACTCGCGCGGGTCGAGCGCGCCGTAGCGCTCGCCGCCGCGGAACGGCAGCTCGAACGCCGCGCAGCGGATGTGGTCGAGAAGGATCAGGAGCTGGTCCGGTGCGATCCGCGCGCACTCCGGCGACGCGCCGAGGAAGAACTCTGGATGCCGCACGATGTACTGATCGAGCGGATCCGACGACGCGACCAGCACGCCGAGCGCGGTCTGCTTGCGCCGCCCCGCCCTGCCGAGTCGCTGCCAGGTGCCGGAGATCGAACCGGGATAGCCGTTCAGCACGCACACGTCGAGCGCGCCGATGTCGACGCCGAGCTCGAGCGCCGAGGTCGAGACCACCGCGTCGATCTCGCCGGCGCGCAAGGCGCGCTCGGTCGCACGCCGCTCCTGCGGCAGATAGCCGCCGCGATACGCGTGCACCCGCGCGGGCTTGCGCGGGTCGTGATCGAACACGTCCTTCAGATACTTCGTGAGGATCTCGACCATGAGGCGCGACTGCGCGAACACGATCGTCTTGAAGCCGGCCTTGACCGCCATCCGCGCGATGCGCGTCGATTGCGAGCGGTTCGACGCGCGGATCCCGAGGTCCGGCTGGATCACCGGCGGGTTCCACAGCAAGAGATGCTTGCCGCCGCTCGGCGCGCCGCTCTCGGTGATCGCGTGCACCGGCGATCCGATCAGCGCCTCGGCGTGCGCCTGCGGATTGCCGATCGTCGCAGAACACAGCACGAAGCGCGGCGACACACCGTAGAACGCGCAGATCCGCCTGAGCCGGCGGATCACGTTCGCGACGTGCGATCCGAACACGCCGCGGTAGCTGTGTACCTCGTCGATCACGACGTAGCGCAGGCTCTCGAAGAACTGCGCCCACTTCGTGTGGTGCGGCAGGATCGCCTGGTGCAGCATGTCGGGGCTCGAGACGACGATGTCGCCGCGCGTGCGCACCGCGCGGCGCGCATCGCCGGGCGTGTCGCCGTCGAAGGTGTAGGCGCGCACGCCGAGCTCGCCGGCGCGATTGAGCTCGTTGATCTCGGCGATCTGGTCCTGCGCGAGCGCCTTGGTCGGGAACAGGTACAGCGCCTTCGCGCCGCCGCTGCGCACCGCGTCGAGCACCGGCAGGTTGTAGCAGAGCGTCTTGCCCGACGCGGTCGGCGTCACGACGACGACGTCGTCGCCGCGCGCGATCGCGTCCCAGGCCTCGCGCTGGTGGCTGTAAAGCGAGGCTATGCCGCGCCGCGCCAGCGCTTCGCGCAGCGCGGGGTCGAGCTCGGGCGGGAACGGCGCAAAACGCGCGGGGCGCGGCTCGATCACGAGCTCGCCGGTGATGCGGTCACGGTATCGGGCCTTCAGGCGCTCGATCAGGCGCTCGATCGACGCGCCGCGCGTTTCGCCGGTATCGCCCGCCTCGGCGGCTTCTACTGGCATTCGCGCGACGGCCGGCATAGCATGTTCCCCAATCGTTCTGGACCTAGCGTAGAGAACGCATGGGAAACAGTAAAGCCCACGGCAAGACGGGGCCGAGAACGAAGCCGAGCGCGGCCGATCTCCGGCAGATGGACCTTTGGGCCCTGCAGGCCGCGAGCGTCGCCGCCGCCGCCGCGAAAACCGAAGGCAAGACTCCGCCACAACGTCCTGAAAAACCGATGACTGCGAAGCCTGCGGAGAACCGTCGCGCACCGCCCAGGCAGGCGCGCACCGCCGCGACGCCGGCGAAGCCCGCGACGAGCGCCTCGATCCGCCGTGAATCCGTTTCCGCCTCCCATCGTTCCCTGCCGCCGCTGACACGGCGCCAGCACACGCTGCTCGACTACCTGCGCGAACGCGAGGAACGCGGCCTGCGGCCGCCCTCGCTGACGGAAATCTGCCGCGACCTCGGCCTCGTCTCGCGTGGCTCGCTGCACAAGCAGGTCATCGCGCTGGTCGACGCGCGCCTGGTCGAGCCGATGAACGGCAAGCAGCGCGGCGTGCGGCTCGCGCGCAGCGCCAACGACGAATCACGCCTCAAATTGCTCGGCGCGATCGCGGCCGGCCGCCCGATCGAAGCGCTCACGCGCGACGAATCCGTCGTGATCCCGGGCTGGCTGCGCACCGGCGGCGAGTGCTACGCGCTGCGCGTGCGCGGCGACTCGATGCGCGACGCCGGCATCCTCGACGGCGACATCGTCGTGATCGAAGCGCGCCAGTCCGCGAAGAACGGCGAGATGGTCGTCGCGCTGATCGACGACGGCGACGCGACGCTCAAACGCATCGAGCAGCGGCCCGGCGAGGTGCTGCTGCACGCGGAGAATCCGACGTACGCGCCGCAGCGGTTCGCGAGCGAGCGGGTGAGGATCCAGGGCGTGGTGGTGGGGTCGCTGCGGCGGTATTGACGCGGGTTGCCGGCTGCGCAATCCCTGCTCCGCATCCGCTGACGCATCCCTGCGCCAGCCCTCACGCCCTTCGGGCGTTCGACCATCGCTACGTGATGTCCGCCCTACTACAAGCGTCCGCTCGATGCCAATCGGCTAGCCTTCGCGGACTCGTGCCCGATTCGAGCCCCAACGCGTTCGTGCGTGCGTTCGCCCTGCCCCGCGATTCGATGGCGCGCGCCGTTACCTACATGGTCGTTTCCGCCGTGCTGTTCGGCATCATGGCAATCACGATCCGCTACGCGTCGAAGCAGCTGCACGCGTTCGAGATCGCGTTCTTCCGCAACCTGTTCGGGTTCGTGTTCGCACTGCCGCTGCTGCTGCGGCACGGACCGGGTCTGCTCAAGACCGAGAAGCTCCCGCTTTACTTCCTGCGCTGCGTGATCGGCATCGTGTCGATGCTCGCGGGGTTCTGGGCGATCGTGCACCTGCCGCTCGCGCAGGCGGTGGCGCTGTCGTACTCGACGCCGCTGTTCGTGACGATCGGCGCGGTGCTCGTGCTCGGCGAAATCGTGCGCGCGCGGCGCTGGACTGCGGTGATGCTGGGGTTCCTCGGCGTGCTCGTGATCGTGCGGCCCTGGGGGCAGGCGTTCAGCGCCGGGACGCTCGTCGCGCTGCTCGCGGCGGCGATGAGCGCGTCGGTCGCGATCAGCATCAAGTTCCTCTCGCGCACCGAGAAGCCCGACGCGATCGTGCTCTACACCACGATGATCTGGGTGCCGCTCTCGCTCGTGCCGGCGCTGCTCTACTGGGAGTGGCCGAACCTCGAGTCGTGGCTCTGGGTCACGCTCGCGGGGTTCTTCGGCACGCTCGCGCACATGTGCTGGACGCGCGCGCTGAAGCTCGGCGACGCGTCCGCGCTGACGCCGATCCACTTCCTGCAGCTGCCCGTGGTCGCGGTGCTCGCGTACCTTCTGTTCGGCGAGGCGATGGATCGGTACACGCTCATCGGCGCGCTGATCATCTTCGGCTCGAACATCTACATCGCGCGGCGCGAGGCGCAGATCCAGCGCCGTGCCGTCACCGATCCCGAGATCAACGCGGAAGCGCCGCCGCCGCGCTAAGGTTGCGCGCCAGACTTCGGCATGGCGAAGAACGTACGCATGGCGCGCATCCCCGCGATCAACGTGATGATCTCGAGCCGCTCGGCAGCACCCGTGTTCGGCGGCACACCGCTCGCGACGCTGCGCGAGCGGCTGCGCGAGCGGCTCGAAAGTCTGAGCCTCGCCGGCAACCGCGTGTTCGACGTCTGGATCCACGAGCGCGACGTCGCCGCGAGCGCGAAGCGCTCGATCCTCGAGGCGTCGCTGGACGAAGTCGCGAAGGCCGACATCGTGCTCGTGCTCTACACCGGCGAGGCGGGCAGCGCGGCCGGCGATGCCGAGATCGGCATCTGTCACGCCGAGCTGCGCGACGCGCTCGCGCGCCGGCGCGACGTCGTCTCGCTGATCGCGCTCGAGCCGCTGATCGAAGCGAAGGCGCCGAAGGATCGCGCGTTCCAGGCCTTCGTCGAACGGCAGAAGCTGATGCGGCTCGCGGCGCGCAACGCAGCCGAGCTGTTCGAGGTTGCGACACACATCGTGCACCAGCGCGTCGCCGAGCTCGCGAAGCGCGGCGCGACGCTCGGCGGTGGTCGCCTCGACCGCGGTACGGCGCTCGACTGGGCCCGACTCGAGCCGTCGCAGCGCAGCCGTGCGATGCGCGAGGCGCTGCGCGATGCACTGGGCGGGGTCGAGACCGAGCACGGCGCGGACGTGCGCGTTGCGACGCTCGCGAAAACACCGATCCTCTTCCGCCTGTCGGCGGCGGCAACGCCGCTGACCGGCGCGACGGCACGCGAGCGCATCGCGGATCTGCACCGCCGCGACCACCTCTTCGTGGCGCAGCTCGCGCGCGAAGGCGCGACGGGTCCGGTGCACGTCGTCGCCTGCCACCGCGCCGTGACCGAGGCGCAGGCACTGCGGCTCGTGGGCTCGCCCGACGCGATCGCGATCGCGTCGGATTTCGGCGTGCTCGCGGTCGACAACGTCACGAAGGCGCAGCTCGTGCTGCTCGCGCGCTGTCACGACGCGGCGGCGACCGCGCTCGCGGTGCGCCGATTGCGCGAATGGCTCGCCGCGACCGACGAGGGCGAGCACGTCGAGCGGCGCGCGCTGGCGCGGCGCGACATCGTCGAGGCGATCGCGCGGCACGGGGCCTAGGCGCAGCGCGGCGGAGTGCCGGACTTCGCCATCGGCTCACTCCGGCCTACGGGTACGTCTCGGGCGCCTTAGGGCGCGCGCTGCACGTACCGTTTTGCAACGTACTCCTCGACGACAGCGACGAAGTCGCGCGCGATGTGCTCGCCGCGCAGGGTCATCGCCTTCTCACCGTCGATGAACACCGGCGCTGCCGGCGCTTCGCCGGTGCCGGGTAGCGAGATGCCGATGTTCGCGTGCTTGGATTCGCCCGGACCGTTCACGACGCAGCCCATCACCGCGAGCGTGAGGTTCTCGACGCCGTCGTAGCGCACGCGCCACTCCGGCATCTTCGCGCGCACGTGGTCCTGCACCGTCTTCGCGAGCTCCTGGAACAGCGTGCTCGTCGTGCGCCCGCAGCCGGGGCAGGCCGTCACGAGCGGCGTGAACGCGCGCAGGCCCATCGTCTGCAAGAGCTCCTGCGCGACGATCACCTCGCGCGTGCGTGATTCGTCCGGCTCCGGCGTCAGCGAGATCCGGATCGTGTCGCCGATGCCTTCGGCGAGCAGCACGGACAGCGCGGCCGACGACGCGACGATGCCCTTCGAGCCCATGCCGGCCTCGGTGAGCCCGAGGTGCAGCGCACGATCGGTGCGCGACGCGAGCTCGCGGTACGTCGCGATGAGCTCCTGCACGCCCGAGACCTTGCACGAGAGCACGATGCGCTCGCGCGACATGCCGAGCGCCTCGGCACGGTCGGCCGAGTCGAGCGCGGAACGGATCAGCGCTTCGCGCGCGACGTGCCCCGCGTCCCATGGTTCGGGTCGCGCATGGTTCTCGTCCATCAGCGCCGCGAGCATCGTCTGGTCGAGCGAGCCCCAGTTCGCGCCGATCCGTACCGGCTTGTCGTGGCGCAGCGCAATCTCGACGATCGCCGAGAACTGCACGTCCTTCTTGCGGCCGAAACCGACGTTGCCCGGGTTGATGCGGTACTTCGCGAGCGCGACCGCGCAGGCGGGCTCGTCCGCGAGCAGCTGGTGGCCGTTGTAGTGGAAATCGCCGATCAGCGGTACGCCGACGCCCATCATGTCGAGGCGTTCGCGGATCCGCGGCACCGCCGCAGCGGCCTCAGCGTTGTTGACCGTGATGCGCACGAGCTCCGAGCCCGCACGCGCGAGCTCGGCGACCTGCTTCGTCGTCGCGGAGACGTCCGCCGTGTCGGTGTTGGTCATCGACTGCACGACGACCGGCGCGCCGCCGCCGACGACGACGTGCCCGATCGCGACCGCGCGCGTCGGCTTGCGGGGGGAGAAAGGCATTCGGCGATTTTCGCACGCCGGGGGTCGGGGCGGCGCGCCCCCGACCTCAGCTCGCGAACTGCGCGAACGCCGACTCGGCCTGGCCCGGCGACAGACGCGCCTGCGGCGTTTCCGAAGCCGGTGGCGCGATGCGCACGTTGCTGCCCGCGTGCTCGATGATCTCGAACTCGGTGATCTGCTGGAGGTGATTGCCGTCGGCCTCGGCGTAACGCTCAGCGGCGATGCTGAGCTCGAGCCGCGCCGCGCTCGCTTCGATGATGCTCGGTGCAACGATGGTCCAGCGCTCGTCCTGTCCCTCGCTCTCGCCGAGCGGCTCGAGCCGGATCGCGCGAACCGGTGATTTGCCGGAACCGGCTGCATCGAGCGCCCGCAGCGAGGCCGCCCGCGCTTCGCGCGCGATCAACTCGATGCCGGCCTCGACCCGGCCCGTCGTGTCGATCCGCATCCAGCGGATCACGCCGACCATCCAGTCTTGCATGTCGGATTCTTCCGCGTGCATCGCGATGCCGACGACCTCGCCCACCCGCGCCCGTACCGCTTCGACGCTTTCCCACTCGATCCGATAGCCGTGGCGCGTGTGGTCCAGCACGCGTGCCGTGAATACGTCGTGCGCGCCCTCGTGGCCGTTGACCCAGTTCGCAGCGTGTTCACCGCGATCCGTCATCAGCGTGATCTGCGATCCGGCGGCGGCCGCCGCGGCGCCCGAGCGACCGGTGCGCGCGAAGGTCTCGAAATCGATCCGCCCCGCGAGGTGGTAGTGCAGCGCCGAGAGCCCGACCAGTGTGTCGACCGCGTACATGCCCGGCAGCCGCGCGCAATGCCGGCCCGCGGGCGCCGCGCGCCAGCTCGTGATGAGACGATGGATCAGCGCGACGCTGACGCTGACCGCCGGCGCGTTCTTGAGCCGGAAGCTCACCGGGCCGCTGACGCCGCGCACCATCCGGAGCTCGCGCTCGAGGCTCTGCTCGAGCAGCACGGTCTCGAAACCGACGACCGAGCTGCCGGCATTGCGGCGTTCGTCCTGCAGGTAGCCCGGGCCGCGGTCGGCGTCGAGCGAGACCGCGTGCAAGTTCTTGTCGGCGGCCTGCGCGACGATGCGGCAGGAGCTCGCCCAGACCTGCGTCGCGCGATACGTGTCGTGGATGTCGCGCTGCGCGAACTGGTACGGGTTCGACATCGCGAACAGCAGCGCGTGCGCATAGCTGTCGCGCGGGGAGAGCACCGCGCCGCACAGCAGCGGATCCTCGACCGGTTTGTCGTCGAGCTTCACTTCGCGCGCGAAAGCGTACGCGTCGTGCAGCATCTGCCAGAGACCCGCCGGCGGGTTCGCATAGACGAGGTAGGCCTTCGCGAGCTGCGCGCCGAGATGCGCGATCAGGCGCTGCAGCGCGAGCGCGACGGGCTTGCCGCGCAGGAACGGCACGCGGGCTTCGACCCCGCAGATCTCGATCAGCGAAATGCGGTAGCCGTTCGCGAGCTCGCGCTGGAAGTCCTGCGCGATGTCGCCGAGCGCGCGCTTCTGCGGCGGCAGCGGGAAGCTCGAACCGACGATCTGGCGATCGACCGTGTCGGCGATCTGCTGGATCGGCCCGCGCAGCGTTTCGAGCAGCAGCAATCGCTGCAACGGCTCGACCTTCAGCGAGTTCGTCTCACGCAGCGCGTTGTAGAGCAGGCGCGCGGTTGCGCTCGCGTTCGCGAGCGGCAGCGCATCGGCCCATTGCCGCACCGACTTGGGGTCGGTCCTGAAACTGTGTTGACCGGGGGTGTGCCGTTCGGCCAGCCCGGTTCTCAGCCCTGCATATCCCGTCGCGCCCACTTTGGCCTCCAGGCCTTCGCGATTCCGCTGGTGTCGATTAGGCTTCGGGGAAGAGCCGGCGTCCCGTCCGGCTGCCTTACGACTGCAGCGTTTGCGTCTGAATCCGACGTGATGTCCCTACGGCTACTTCACTTTGCTCTGGGGTTGCTCCCTCTCATGGCGGCGGCCCGTCCGATCGGCGTCGACGACCTCTGGGCGATGCACCGCGTGACACAGACGACCGTCTCTCCCGACGGCCGAAAAGTCGCTTTCGTCGTGACCACGTTCGACGTCGAGCGCAACGCCGGCGACGCCGACCTGTGGGTCATGGAGGTCGAGGCGACGCGTCCGGCGATGCGCTTGACGAGTGGCGCCGGCAGCGATTCCGCGCCGTTCTGGCGGCCGGATTCGCGCGTGCTCGGATTCGTTCGCACGCGCGAGAACGAGCCGGCACAGCTGTGGGCGATCGAGCTCGGCGGCGGCGAGCCGCAACCGCTCGCGGCAACCGCCGCGCCCGTCACGAAGGCGCGCTGGGCGCGCGATGGACGGCGCGTCGTGTTCGAGGCGCCAACCTGGCCCGACCTCGACGCGCGCTTCACCGATGTAAAGAAACGTCTCGATGCGCATAAGTCCGACAAGACCCAGGCGCGGATCAGCGAGTCGCGCCTCATCCGGTACTGGGACCGTTATCTCACGGACGGGCGCGTCCCGCACCTGTTCGAGCTCACCGTGGCCGACGGCCGCATCCGTGATCTCATGCCGGGGTTCGACCGCATCACGGGGCTCGAAGGCTTCGAGTGGGATCTCTCGGCCGACGGCGGCGAGATCGCGTTCGCCGCGAACTCGACGCCGAGCCCGCATCGCGAGATCAACTTCGACCTCTACGCGCTCGACGTCGCGAGCGGACGCATCGACAACCTCACGGCCGCGCGCGCCGGGCACGACACGCGGCCGGTCTACGCGCCGGCCGGACGCGATCTCGTTTTCACGACGACGAAGCGCGCCGGCGTCGGCTCGGACCTCGACGCGCTCGCGCGGCTCGAGCGCGCGACGGGACGCGTCGCGGAGATCGCGCCCGCGCTCGATGCGTCCAAGAGTGCCGCGCAATGGTCGCGCGACGCGCGCGCGATCGCGTTCGGAGCCGAGATCGAGGGCCGCGTCTCGCTCTACACCGCGCCCGCGTCCGGCGGCGGTGCGCCGCGGCGTCTCGTGTTCGGCGGCACGATCGACCAGATCGCGCCCGCGCACGGCGCGATCGTCTATACGCGTCAGGATTGGAATCGCCCGGCCGAGCTCCATCGCGTCGCCTGGGAGGGCGGCAAGCCGCGCCGCCTCACCGGGTTCAACGACGCACTGCTCGGCACGTTGACGTTCGGCAAGGTCGAGAGCCTGCGCTACCGCGGCGCGGCGGGCGCATCGGTCCAGACCTGGCTCGTCTACCCGCCCGACTACGACGCGCAGCGACACTGGCCGGTGCTGCTGCTCGCGCACGGCGGGCCGTTCGGCGCCTGGAACGACTCGTTCAACTACCGCTGGAACGCGCACGTGTTCGCGGCGCGCGGCTATCTCGTCGCGCTGCCGAACTTCCACGGCTCGACCGGCTTCGGCCAGGCGTTCGCCGACTCGATCCTCGGCAACCACGGCGAGCGGCCCGCAGCGGACATGCTCGCCGCGCGCGCATGGCTCGCGCGGCGCCGCGACGTCGATCCCGAACGGATCGCGATCGCGGGCGGCTCGTACGGCGGTTACCTCGCAGCGCTCCTGACCGGGCTCACCGACACGTTCGCGGCGAGCATCGTGCACGCGGGCGTGTTCGATCTCACGCTCCAGTTCGCATCCGACATGCACTGGGACCGGCCGTCGAGCTACGGCAATGCGCCGTGGACCGACCCGGTCGAGCTCGACCGCTGGTCGCCATCGCGCTTCTCGCCGAAGCTCGCGACACCGACGCTGATCCTGCACGGCGAAAAGGATTACCGCGTCCCGGTGACGCAGGGCATCACGCTGCACGGTGTCTTGACCGGCAAGGGCGTGCCGTCGCGTATCGTGATCTTCCCGGACGAGAACCACTGGATCCTCAAGCCCCAGGCCGCGAAGCTCTGGTACGACGAGGTGTTCCGCTGGCTCGACCGCTGGGTCGGAAAGCCGTGACACGACGCCCCCTCCGCGACGCGATGGTTCGACCGTAGCCGCGTCATCGCGACGCCGCATCCCCCGAATGGGTTAGATTCGGGCGCGATGCGGGCCGCGCACCACGACCGCCATCTCCGCGCGCTCGAAGCGCCACGACCCGGCGAAACCGGGCATCGGACACACGACACACTGCGACACGCCGCTCCGTTATGATCGGAAACAGCAAGGGGCGCGCGCATGTCGGAACGAGTCAAGATCGCCATCGTGGGCTCCGGCCCCGGCGGCAAGAGCGCCGCGGCGCACGCCGCCGAGCTCAAGGTTTCGCACGTCCTGCTCGAAGCCTCGCCCTACCTCTCGAACACGATCTACCGCTACCAGAAGGGCAAGCACGTCATGGACGAGCCCGGCATCCTGCCGCTGCGCTCGCCGCTTCCCTTCAAGGCCGGCACGCGCGAGGCGATCCTCGATGCGTGGAACGAGGGCACGCAAAAGCTCGGCGTCAACGTCAAGTTCGGCCACGAAGTCTCGAAGATCGAGAAGACCGCGAACGGCTTCGTGCTCTCGTGCACCAACGGTACTGCGTTCGAGGCCGAGTTCGTCGTGCTCGGGATCGGGCTGCAGGGCAATCTACGCAAGCTCGGTGTACCCGGCGAGGATCTCGAGCACGTCCAGTATCAGCTCGACGACCCGGGCGAGTACGAGGGCGAGACGATCGTCGTGGTCGGTGCGGGCGACGCCGCGATCGAGAACGCGGTCGCGCTGTCGAAGCAGAACAACGTCATCATCATCAACCGCAAGGACGAGTTCGCGCGCGCGAAGAAGGGCAACGAAGCCGCGATCAAGAAGGCGATCGACGACGGCACGATCGAGTGCTACTACAACTCGGGCCCCGACCGCGTCGACAAGCTGCCCGAGAACGCGCGCAAGCGCATGCGCATGGTGCTGTCGACTTCGAACGGCAAGGCGCAGATCCTCTGCGACCGCATCATCGCGCGGCTCGGCGCGAGCGCGCCGCGCCAGACGGTCGAGTCGTGGGGCGTCGTGTTCCCGAACAAGGATCCCGCGTCGGTCCCTGCGATCAGCCCGCAGTACGAATCGAACGTGAAGGGTCTCTACATCGTCGGTGCGCTCGGCGGCTACCCGCTGATCAAGCAGGCGATGAACCAGGGCTACGAGGTCGTCGAGTACATCCTCGGCCGCAACGTCGAGCCGGCGGACGAGCCGCTCCTGCGCGACAAGTTCCAGAAGATGCCGGGCTTCTCCAACGTCACGGCGGCGCTCGCGAAGGTGCAGCAGAACGTCAAGCTGCTCTCGCACATCACGCCGCTGCAGCTTCGGGAGTTCATGCTCGACTCGGAGGTCCACGCGCCGAAGTCCGGCGACACGATCTTCGAGCGCAACGACTACGAGACGAGCTTCTTCTCGATCGTCGACGGCGAGGTCCAGATCCAGATCGACCAGAACCGCAAGATCACGCTGAGGCGCGGCGACTTCTTCGGCGAGATGGGCCTGATCTCGGGCCGGCGCCGCTCCGCAACCGTCGTCGCCGGCAACAACTGCGTGCTGATCGAGACCCCGCGCCGCTCCATGATCAAGCTGATCGCGTCGGTCGACGCGGTCAAGCGCGAGATCGACAAGGTCTTCATCACGCGCGCGATCCAGTCGCGCTTCGCGCCCGAGGCCTTGCCACAGAACATCGCGGATGTGGTCGAGTCGGCGAAGATCGAGAAGTACAAGGCCGGCGACACGGTGTTCTCCGAGGGCGAGACCGGCGACGCGCTGCACCTCGTGCGGGTCGGCTCGCTCACGATCTCGCGCAACATCGGCGGCAAGGAGGTCGTGCTCTCGTACGTGCCGGCCGGCAACTACGTCGGCGAGATGTCGCTGCTCGGCGAGAACAAGCGCTCGGCGACGGCGCGCGCCGCGATCGCGACCGAGACGATCCGGCTCGACGGCGCGGCGTTCAAGAAGCTCGTCGACCGCACCCCGGTTCTGAAGCTGAGGCTGCAGGCCGAGTACCGCCAGCGCACGGCGGCGAACCTCGCGATGCAGGCGATGCCGACCGGCGGTGACATCATCTCGTTCCTGATCGCGCAGGGCGCCGGCGAAGCGACCGATATCCTGCTGATCGACGAGTCGCTGTGCGTGCGCTGCGACAACTGCGAGAAAGCCTGCGCCGAGACACACGCGGGCACGTCGCGCCTGCGGCGCGAGGCCGGTCCCACGTTCGCCTCGGTGCACGTGCCGACCTCGTGCCGGCACTGCGAGCACCCGCACTGCATGAAGGACTGTCCGCCGGACGCGATCCATCGCGCGCCGAACGGCGAGGTCTACATTGCGGACAACTGCATCGGCTGCGGCAACTGCGAGCGCAACTGCCCGTACGGCGTCATCAACATGGCGGCGAAGGCGCCGAAGAAGCCGGGGCTGCTGCAATGGCTGATGTTCGGCGCGGGCCCGGGACCCGGCGAGGCGCCGAAGGAATACGCGAAGAGGAAGGCGAAGGACGACGGCAGCGGCAAGAAGGCCGTCAAGTGCGACATGTGCAAGGATCTCTCGGGCGGCCCCGCGTGCGTGCGCGCGTGTCCGACCGGTGCGGCGATACGCATTTCTCCGGAGGAGTTCCCGGCGTATGCGCAGTCGCGGCGGTGAAGGGGAACGTAGGAGGGGCCTCAGCCCCGACCCGCGCAGCGCTCCGCGCGAAGCACCACGCCGTCGGGGCTGAGGCCCCTCCTACAGCGTCGACTCCGGAGTCATTGCAGGATGCATGAGTCGTTCCTGACGCATGAGAACAAGCGCTACCTCTGGGTCGCGCTCGTGCTGCTGGTCGGATCGATCGCCGCCTACGTGTGGCACGATCCGATCGGGCGTCCGAACGGCGGGACCTGGCTCGGCTACACGCTCGGCACGATCGGCGCGCTGCTGATCGTCTGGCTGCTGCTGTTCGGGATGCGCAAGCGGACGTACGCGAATCGGGTCGGTTCGCTACGCGGCTGGCTCTCGGCGCACGTCTACCTCGGCACCGTGCTGCTCGTGATCGCGCTGCTGCACTCGGGATTCCAGTTCGGCTGGAACCTCCACACGCTCGCGTTCGTGCTGATGACGGTCGTGATCGTCTCGGGCTTCTTCGGCGTGTTCGCCTATCTGCGCTACCCGCAGCTCATGACGCGCAACCGCGAGAACGCGACGCGCCAGACCATGCTCGACGAGATCGCCGAGATCGACGGCAACGCGCTCGCGCTCGCCGACGGCATCGATCCCAAGCTGCACCAGATCGTGCTGCGCTCGATCGAGAAGACCCGGCTCGGCGGCGGTGCGTTCCGCCTCCTGACGGCGCACGACAACTCCGAGCTCGCGATCGAGCGCGCGCGCGAGATGCTCGAGAAGCGCGGCCGCGCCGAGACCAACGCGCCGAAAACCGAGGAGATGCCGACCATGTTCGCGATGGTCGACTTCCTCTCGAAGGGCGTCGACGACAAGGCGTCGGAAGCGCTGCGCAAGCTGATCGACCTGCTCTCGCGCAAGAAGTCGCTCGCGACGCGCGTCGCGCGCGACATCCAGTTCCAGTCGCTGATGGAGATCTGGCTGTACGTGCACGTGCCGCTGTCGATCGGCCTGCTCGCCGCGCTGACGGGGCACGTGATATCGGTGTTCTTCTACTGGTGAGGCTCGGTTCGGCGCTGTAGGAGGGGCCTCAGCCCCGACCAGCGTGGCGTGTCGGGGCTGAGGCCCCTCCTACAAGTATCGGGAGTCGGGATGCGTTGGCTGATTCGCCGGGTACTCAAGCGCGGCAAGGGCTCGGTCTCGTACGAGGACGACACCCACTACGGTGACGTACTCACGATCGGGCGCGGCTCGGACCAGGCGATCTTCGTCCCGGACATGCGGGTCGCGCTCGAGCACGCGCGCATCACCGCGGTCGCGTCGGGCAAGTACAAGGTCGAGTCGCTGATCCTCGCCGGGATCCGCGTCAACAACGAGCTGACCTACGCGACGACCGTCGGCCCCGGCGCGATGGTCGAGATCGGGACGACGCGGATCCAGTTGCTCGAGCCGCCGGTCGACTACGAGGCCGGCGCCGAAATCTCGACGATCGACAAGGCCGAGATTGCGGCGGGCGTGAAGGCGAAGGCGCTGCCGACCTCGCTCTCGCAGACCTGGCTCGCCAAGCGCACCCCGTCGTGGGTGCTGTTCTTCGCGATCGCGCTGCTGTTCATCGTGCTGCCGATGCTCGCCCACTACTCGCCGGGCTTTCGCGAAACCCTCAACGCGACGCCGGTCGTACCGCACCAGACCGCGTGGCAGGCCGGCGAGCTCGCGTCCGCGCATCACTTCTTCGGCGAGAATTGCGGCGCGTGCCACGAGGCCGCGTTCAAGTGGGTGCGCGACACCTCGTGCGGCGTCTGCCACGGCAACACGCCCGCGCACGCGGACCCCGTGCGGTTCAACCTGCCCGAGCTCGGCGAGGCACGCTGCGCGCACTGCCATCGCGACCACAACGGACAGAAAGGCCTGATCCGCGACGATCAGGTGCTCTGCGACGATTGCCACAAGGACCTGAAAACGCGCAGCGGCGGCGCGAGTGCGCTCGCCGACGTCGCCGACTTCGGCACCGCGCATCCCGAATTCAACGTGAACCTGCCGGCGTGGACGCCAGACGGCGTGTTCGCGCCGAAGCGCACGGTGCTCGCGCAGGGGCTCGAGGAGCAGAGCGGCCTCAAGTTCCCGCACGACGTCCACCTCGATCCCGAGGGGCTCAACACACCCGACGGCGTGCGCCGCCTCGAATGCGAGAGCTGCCACGTCGCCGATGCCGGCGGCGCGATCATGAAGCCGGTCGACTTCGAGACGATGTGCCAGGACTGCCATCGGCTCGACTTCGACGTGCGCGAGCCGAACCGGCAGGTGCCGCACGGCAAGGTCCCGGAAGTGATCTACATGCTCGACGAGTTCTACGCGCGGCGCGCGCTCGAGGGCGGCTACAACGACACCACCGCGCCGACCGTCGTGCAGATCCGGCGCCGGCCCGGGCAGATCCTCTCGCAGCAGGAGCAGGTCGAGGCGCTCGCGTGGGCGCGATCGAGGGCGCGTACGATCGGCGAGAGCTTGTTCACGGGCCGCGCGTGCACGACCTGCCACGCGGTCTCGCCCGGCCGGAACCCGGGCGAGCCGTGGCAGATCGCGCCGGTGCGCGTCGCGGGCATCTGGTACGCGAAGGCGCACTTCACGCACGCCGCGCACGACACGACGGTCGATACGATGACCTGCGAGAGCTGTCACGCCGCGCGCGAATCGAAGGTCGCGACCGATCTCCTGATCCCCGGCGTCGAGAACTGCCGCCAGTGCCACGGCGGCGAGTCGGCGAAGAACCTCGTGCCGACGACCTGCATTCAGTGCCACAAGTACCACGAGCACGAAGCGCTGATCCTGTCGGAGCTGCAGGCGCGCGCGAAGGCGCCGGCTGCAGCGGCGACCCCGCAGACACCGTAGGCCGGAGTGAGCCCCCGCGAAAGCGGGGGCAAAGTCCGGCACCGGAACGCGACCACGTTCAAGCACATGTCGCGACCACGTGAAGACGTTTCACGCTTCACGCGCGCGAGAAGACAGGGTTATGATCCCCCCGCGGTCGCAAGACGCCGCGGCGGGATTCGCCGCGACGGGGCGTTGGGGAGGGAGCATGCGGGGACGCAGACTTCTTGCGGTTGCACTCGTTTCGATGGGCGCGCTCGCCGCCTGCAGCGGCAGCGGCAATTCCGGTGACGACACCGGGACGGCGCCGCCGCCCGCCCCTCAACCCGGCCCCAGCGACTCGGGCTGCAACGGCTCGTGCATCACGTCGACCTCGTTCCTGACGCAGGCCGAAGTCGGTCGCGTGATCGCGCAGGCCGTCGCCGAGGCGCAGGCGCAGAACGCGCCCGCGACGATCGCGGTCGTCGACCGCGTCGGCAACGTGCTCGGCCTGTTTCGCATGAACGGCGCGCGCACGGCCGTGCAGATCTCGTCGCAGCGCGGCGTGACCGGCGGTCTCGACGGCCTCGGCGGCGTCGAGAACTTCGTTCCCGGTCCACCGCCGCGCGGGCTCGTCCCGTCCGAGCTCGCGGCGATCTCGAAGGCGGTGACCGGCGCGTACCTCTCGTCCGAGGGCAACGCGTTCTCGACGCGCACCGCGAGCCAGATCGTCCAGCAGGCGTTCAATCCGGGCGAATCGAACGCGCCCTCGGGCCCGCTGTTCGGCGTGCAGTTCTCGCAGCTCGTCTGCTCCGATCTGATCCAGCCGCCGGGCCCCACGCTCGCGGCGCTCGGCGCGACCGGCACGTTGACGATCGGTCCGAAACCCTCCCCGCTCGGCCTTTCGGCCGACAGCGGCGGATTTCCGCTCTACAAGGCCGGCACCGTCGTCGGCGGCGTCGGCGTGACGGCCGACCCGATCTACGGCCTCGATCCGGTGATCCTCGACGTCGACCGCGACGTCGACGAGCTGATCGCGACGGCCGCGACCTTCAGTTTCGGCGCGCCGCTCGAGCGGCGCGGCGACCGCATCACCGCGGACGGCAAGACGTTCCGCTATTCCGACGTCGGCTTCGACGATCTCTCGCGCGATCCCGCGACGGCGCCGTCGTTCGCCGCGCTCGCGAGCGCGGGCGCGCTGATCTCGGCGCCGTTCTTCTACGACGGCGCATCGCTCAAGGACGGCACGGTGTTCACGACGCCGGCCTCGGGCTATCGCGCCGACACGGAGTTCTACCCGGGTCTGGACGCGTTCGTGCTGGTCGACGGTGCGAACGTCAACCGCTTCCCGCCGCGCGCGGGCAGCGACGGCACCGGCGCCCTGACCGCGGCCGAGGTGCAGGCGATCATGCGCAGCGGCCTCGACGTCGCGAACCGCGCGCGCGCGCAGATCCGCCGCCCGTTCGATTCGCAGATGCGCGTGACGATCTCGATCGTCGACACGAACGGCTCGATCCTGGCGGTTGCGCGCACGCGCGACGCGCCGGTGTTCGGCACCGACGTCTCGCTGCAGAAAGCGCGCACCGCGATGTTCTTCTCGGGCTCGTTCGCGGCCGCGGACCTCGCGACGGCGGGCACGACGACGTACCTCGCCGCGAACGGCACGCCGAGCAGCACGGTGATCCGTTTCTCGGACTACACCGCGGCGAGCCGGCAGTTCTTCGGCATCCCGACGCTGTTCGGCGACGGCACGGTCGCGTTCACGCCACGCGCGATCGGCAACATCGCGCGGCCCTTCTTCCCCGACGGCATCACCGGCACGTCGAACGGCCCGCTCTCGAAGCCGTTCGCGCAGTGGAGCCCGTTCACGGTCGGGCTGCAGTACGACCTGCTCAACTCGCAGATCGTCGACATCGTGGTCGGCTACCTCACCCAGAACGCGAGCCTCGTCGTCGGCGCGCGCACGCGCGGCTGCACGAACATCCCGCGCCTGCGCAACGGCATCCAGATCTTCCCCGGTGCGTCCCCGATCTACCGTGGCGACCGCCTGCTCGGCGCGATCGGCATCTCCGGCGACGGCATCGACCAGGACGACATGGTCTCGTTCCTCGGCCTCTTCAACGCGGCGCAGCAGCTCAACACCGGCATCGGCCACGCGCCGCCCGCGCGCCGCGCCGATCAGCTGACGCCGCAGGGCGCGCGGCTGCGCTACGTGCAGTGCCCGCAGGCACCGTTCCTCGGATCGCAAGAACAGAACGTCTGCGAGGGGAAATAAAATGGGGTCAGAGGCATTTTTCCGCGCGAATTCTGGTCTCGAGCAGGGGACGGGAAAAATGCCTCCGACCCCATTTTATTTCCCCGCCCTGATCGCGCTCGGCCTCCTCGCCTCCCCCGCCGCAGCGCTCGACACCGCGCCGCGTCTGCTCGAGATGATGGGGATCCTGCCCGCGCCGACGTACGACCCGAACGAATCGCCGATCCTGCGCCGCCGCCCCGGCCATGCGGCCGAGCGGCCGCCGGAGTTCGTCGAGCAGAACCCGTACGGGATCGAGCCCGCGCCGGTCGACCAGGTCGGCGAGTTCATTCCGCTGCCGGATCGCTGGCGCATCATGGAAGCGCTCGGGTTCAAGTACCCGTGGTACGACCCGTACAACCAGAACATCTGGAAGGGCGACAAGCCGATCCACGGCGAGGACTGGTTCCTCTCCCTGGTCGGCATCAGCGACACGATCATCGAGCCGCGCTCGCTGCCGGTGCCGGTCGGCCCGCAGGCCTCGACGAATCCGGGTTCGAACGACATCTTCGGCGACATCGACCAGACGATCTTCGCGCAGACCTTCCTCGCGGGGATCATCTATTTCAAGGGTGACACGGTCTTCAAGCCGCCGGAGTTCGAATACCGGCTCACGCTCGGCTTCCAGTACAACTACGTCGACACCGAGGAGGCGCGTCTCCTCACGATCGACCCGCGCGGCGCCACCGATCGCCACGACAACTTCGTCGCGATCCAGGAAGCGTTCGTCGACTACCACATCCGCGACGTCTCGGACCGCTACGACTTCGACTCGGTCCGCGTCGGCATCCAGCCGTTCTCGACCGATTTCCGCGGCTTCCTGTTCCAGGACCTGCAGCTCGGCGCGCGACTGTTCGGCAACCGCGACAACAACCGCTGGCAGTACAACCTCGCCTGGTTCCGCAAGATCGAGAAGGACACGAATTCCGGCCTCAACGACGTGTTCGCCGGACTGCGCGACGACGACATCTTCCTCGCGAACCTCTACCGCCAGGACTGGCCGGTGCTCGGCTTCACCTCGCAGGCGACGGTCGTGCACAACCGCAACCGCGAGGACGAGATCTTCTTCGACGAGAACGGCTTCATCGCGCGGCCCTCGTCGCTCGGCACCGAACGCCCGCGCGAGTACGACGTCACCTACATCGGCTACAACGGCGACGGTCACTTCGGCCGCTACAACCTCACGGTCTCGGCGTACTACGCGCTCGGCGACAACATCGGCACGTTCACCGGCGAGGACTCCGACATCGAGGCGGGCTTCTTCGCCGCGGAAGGCTCGGTCGACTTCGACTGGATCCGCGCACGCGTCTCGGCCGCCTACACCACCGGCGACGAGGACCCGTTCGACGACGAGTCGCAGGGTTTCGACGCGATCTTCGAGAACCCGATCTTCGCCGGCGCCGACACGAGCTACTGGATCCGCCAGAACATCCCGCTGATCGGCGGCGGCGGCGTGTTCCTCTCGGGCCGCAACTCGATGATCCCGTCGCTGCGCTCCTCGCGCGAGCTCGGTCAGTCCAACTTCGAGAATCCGGGCCTGATCCTGCTCGGGCTCGGCGCCGACTTCGACCTCGCCGCGGAGCACCGCGTCTCGGTCAACTTGAACCAGCTCTGGTTCGAGGATACGACGACGCTCGAGGTCGCGCGCAACCAGGCGCCGATCGACGACGAGATCGGCACGGACCTCTCGGTCGCGTGGATCTGGCGTCCGTTCAACACGCAGAACGTCGTGGTGCGCCTGTCCGGCGCAGCGCTCGAGCCCGGCGACGGCCTCGCCGACCTCTACGGCGACGACGATACGTACTACTCGGTGCTCGGCAACATCATCTTCACCTATTGATGCAACGACGAACGGCGATGCGTGGAGCCGGCCATCGCTTCGCGATGTCCGGCCTACTCGGAAGCGACGCACACGAGTAGGCCGGACATCCGAAGGATGGCCGGCAACCCCCGGAAGGCGTTCACGGGAGCGAGGCGATGCAAAGCAGAAACGTCCTGCGATGGCTTGCGAGCGCAGCGCTGATCACGAGCGCCACGCTCGCCCTCGCCTCCGAGGAAAAGCCCGTCGAGCGCGACTACGTCAAGGCGCCGTCGGCGCCGTCGTTCCAGACCTGGGAAGACGCGAACGCGAAGTCGAACGGCTGCGTCACGTGCCACGCGGACAGCGAAGCCAAGACGATGCACGTCACGACCTCGGTCGTGCTCGGCTGCGTCGACTGCCACGGCGGCGACGCGAGCGTCGCGGGACCCGCCGGCGAGTTCCACCAGCGCGCGCCGATCGGTCACGTCGATCCGCTGAAGAAAACCCACTTCGAGGAGGAGGGCCACGGCGGTGAGCACGCCGAGGGCGGGCACGGCGGCGAGCACGGCGAAGGCCCGTACAGTCACGCGTACCTCGAGGCGATGGAGAAAGCGCACGTGCTGCCGCGCTTCCCGTCGCGCTGGCTCTACCCCGCGAGTCGCAATCCCGAAGGCTCGTACGCGCATCTCAACGCCGAGCACGAGGCCTACATCCGCTTCGTGAACCCCGGCGACCTGCGCGTCGCCGAGGAAGCGTGCGGCGCGTGCCACCTGCCGATCGTCAAGGCCACCAAGACCTCGCTGATGGCGACATCGGCGATGCTCTGGGGCGGCGCGTCGTACAACAACGGAATTCTGCCGTACAAGCGCTACATCCTCGGCGAGTACTACGACGACGACTCGAGGTGGGGCTCGCTCAAGAACCCTGTGCCGGTGACGCCGGAGCTGCGCAAGAAAGGCGTGCTCGAAGTGCTCTATCCCCTGCCCGCGTGGGAGATCACGCCGGTCAAGGACGTCTTCCGCGTGTTCGAGCGCGGTGGCCGCAACATCAACACGACGTTCCCCGAGACGGGCCTTCCGAACTCGCTCGGCCTCATCCAGCGCCTCGAGGAGCCGGGCCGTCCGGACATCCGCCAGTCGAACCGCGGCGCCGGCACCGGCTCGCGCGTCGCGATCCCGGTGCTCAACATCCACAAGACGCGGCTCAACGATCCGCATCTCTGGTTCCTCGGCACGAACGACAATCCGGGCGACTTCCGTTCGTCCGGATGCAGCGGCTGCCACGTGCCCTACGCGAACGACCGCGATCCGCGTCACTCCGGGCCCTACGCGCAGTTCGGCAACGAGGGCGAGTCCCAGCAGGTCGACCCGACGATCCCGAAGCACGAGCCCGGCCATCCGCTCGCGCACGCGTTCACGCGCCGCATCCCGACGTCGCAGTGCATGAGCTGCCACATGCACCAGCCGAACATGTTCATCAACACGATGCTCGGCTACATCATGTGGGACTACGAGTCCGACGCGCCGAAGATGTTCCCGGAGAAGCAGCGCTATCCGAACGACGCGCAGATCCGCGCGACCAACAAGAAGAATCCCGAGGAAGCGGCGATCCGGGGGCTCTGGGCCCAGCCGGATTTCCTCAACGCGGTCGCCGAGCTCAACCCGACGCTCGAGGACACGCAGTTCGCCGACTACCACGGCCACGGCTGGAATTTCCGCGCGGTGTTCAAGCGCGACCGCAAGGGCACGCTGCTCGACGCGGGCGGCGCGCCGGTCTCCGACGACGACCCGAAGAAGTTCGAGAAGGCCGTGCACATGTCGTCGATCCACATCGACGTCGGCATGCACTGCGCCGACTGCCACTTCTCGCAGGACAACCACTCGAACGGCCACATCGTCGGCGAGGTGATGGCGGGCGTCGAGATCCAGTGCCAGGACTGCCACGGCACGGCCGACGCGTACCCCACGCTGATCACCTCGGGCGCGATGGCGTCGAAGTACGGCCACAACCTCGCCCTGATCCGCAACCCCGACGGCAAGCGCCGCTTCGAGTGGATCGGCGACAAGCTGATCCAGCGCTCGCTCGTCAATTCCGACCTCGAGTGGGAAGTCTCGCTGCTGAAGGACGTCTCGGCGAACACGCACGACGCGTACAATGCCAAGGCCGACCGCGCGCACACGATGTCGACCGACACCTCGACGCTCGAGTACGGCACCGACGTGCCGAAGGACCAGCGCGCGCACAGCGAAGACAAGATGATGTGCTACACCTGCCACACCTCGTGGACCACGAGCTGCGGCGGCTGCCATCTGCCGATCCAGGCGAACTGGAAGACCGAGCGCTACCACTTCGAGGGCGGCTCGACCCGCAACTTCGCGACCTACAACCCGCAGGTCGCGCGCGACGACATGTTCCAGCTCGGCATCCACGGCGAGATCAAGGACGGCAAGATCGCACCGGTGCGCTCGTCCTCGGCGCTGATCCTCTCCTCGACCAACATCAACCGCGAGCGGATCTACATCCAGCAGCCGCCGATCTCGGCCGCCGGCTACTCGTCGCAGGCGTTCGCGCCGCACTACCCGCACACCGAGCGCCGCACCGAGACCAAGACCTGCACCGACTGCCACCTCTCGAAGAGCGGCGACAACAACGCAATCATGGCGCAGCTGCTGCTGCAGGGTACGAAGTTCGTCGACTTCGTCGGCTTCAACGCCTGGGTCGGCGGCGAGGGCGAGGTCACCGCGGCCGTCGTCACCGAGTGGGACGAGCCGCAGGCGGTGAAGGGCTCGTTCCTGCACAAGTACGCATATCCCGACTACTACGCGAAGCACGAGGCCAACGGCCGCGTGCTGAAGGAAGGCTATTCGCACCGCGCCGGCCTCGCTTCGTGCATCCAGCATCGCGGCGAGTACCTCTACGTTTCCGAAGGCGCCGACGGGACGCGCGTCTACGACATCGCGTCGATCGCGAACAAGGGCTTCAGCCAGCGCATCATCACGGCACCGGTCTCGGGCCTCGACCAGGACATCCGCATCGAGTCGAAGAACGCGACCTGCGCGCAGCTCGCGACGACCCAGCCGGTCGACCCGCCGCGCTCGCGCTCTGAGCTCATGCAGGACGTCAACCTCGAGCAGCCGATGCACCCGGTCTACGACTACCTGTTCATCGTCGACGCCGAGGAGGGACTGATCCTCGCCGATGTCGCGACGCTGCACGACTTCGAACCGCGCAACAACAAGCTCACGCGCAAGATCACGTGGAACGAAGGCGGCGTGTTGAACGGCGCGCGGCACCTGCATATCGCGGGCACGTGGTTCTACGTCGCGACGCCGGCCGGCATCGTCGTGCTCGACATGGACGTGCCGACCGAGCCCCGCTACGTCACGACGATCGAGCTCCCCGACGTGCGCGCGTCGCAGCGGCAGTTCCGCTACCTGTTCGTGACGACGCGCGACGGGCTTCAGACCGTCGACGTGACCGATCCGCGCGCACCGGTCGTGATCGAGGGCGCGCTGGTACGCCTCGGCAACGCACAGAAGCTGCATCTCGCCCGCAGCTACGCCTACGTCGCGAACGGCGCCGACGGCGTCGCGATCGTCGACATCACGAAGCCGGCCGAGCCTGCGCTGTATCGGATGTACGACGCCGAAGGCGCGATCGACGACGCCCGCGACGTCGTCGTCGGCTCGACCAACGCCTCGCCGTTCCTCTACGTCGCCGACGGCAAGAACGGCCTGCGCGTCGTGCAGCTCACGTCGCCCGCGACCCAGCCCAAGTTCTACGGTTACGCGGCGGAGCCGAAGCCCGAGCTGATCGCGTCGTACGCCACGAAGCGCACCGCCCTCTCGCTCTCGCGCGGCCTCGAGCGCGACCGCGCGGTCGACGAGACCGGTCACCAGATCGCGGTGCTCGGCCGCATCGGCTCGCGTCCGATGAACGCCGCCGAGATGCGCGAGCTCTACCTCGACGACGAAGGCAAACCGTGGTTCGTCGACGACGCGGTCGACGGTGCGACCGGTGTCGCGACGCAACCCGTGCCGTGGCAGCCGAACCGGATCTGGAACGCCGGCGAGACCGCGCCGCGCGACGAGCATGCACCATCGCGCGGGCACGGCGGTCCGACGGTGATCGGCTCGACGCAACGGCCGCGCGCGGTGCCGGCTCCGGCACGCGCGGGCGGCGGTCACTGATGAGCGAAGCGAACCGGGAGTTGATCCGACGCCTCTACCGCGCACTCGACCAGCGCGACGGCGCCACGATGGCGGCGTGCTATCACCCCAACGCGACGTTCGTCGACCCGGTCTTCGACCTGCGCGGCGCCGATGTCGGCAAGATGTGGCGGATGCTGACCTCGCGTGCGACCGATCTTCGCTGCGAGTCGTCCGACGTCGAAGCCGACGCCGAGCGTGGCAGCGCGCGCTGGGTCGCGCGCTACACGTTCAGCGGAACGGGCCGTCTGGTCGAGAACCGGATCGCATCGCGTTACCGCTTCCGCGACGGGCTGATCTCCGAGCAGGTCGACACGTTTCCGTTCTGGCGCTGGGCGAGCCAGGCGCTCGGTCCGGTGGGGTTGCTGCTCGGCTGGACGCCGCTCGTGCGTGAAAAAGTCCGGCGCCAGGCGCGCGTAAACCTCGACCGGTTCGTATAGCGCGACGAACGGTACGCCGCGCCACAGTCCGGCGCAGGAGAAAACGGTACATTCGGACGATGATCCCCCGTTGGCTGTTTCCGCTCGTCCTGCTCGTCGCGACACCCGCTCAAGCCGGCCCGCACGACTTCCCGAAGGCGTCCGAATGCGACGCGCTCGATTCGATCCCGATCACGCCGAACGTCGACTACGCCGCGCGAGTCCGTCCGCTGTTCGGCGCCTACGGCTGCATCGGTTGTCACAACACGGCCTCGGCGGGCGGCGGCCTCGATCTCAGCGGCGGCAACGCGCACGAGCTGTGCTTCCTCGTCGGCGTCGGCGCCAGTGCCGAGGGTTCGCTCTCGCGCGTCGATCCCGGCAACGCGCGCGACAGCTTCCTCTATCAGAAGATCGGTTGCGAATCGGTGCCCGGCGCGCTCGGCCGCATGCCGCCCGGCTCGACGCGGCTCACGCTCGCGGATCAGGCGGCGATCTACGACTGGATCACGCAGGGCGCACGCGGCGATCCGGGGTTCGATTGCGAACCGAGCCCCTACCTCTTCGTCGACGGGCTCGAATCGACCCGCAACTAGCGCTTCGGGTGTGGCGCCGGGTACGGCTGCGCGGCCCAGGCCGCGAGCGCGTCCGACTTGAGATAGTGCACGCCGTTGCGCAACAGATGGCCGACTTCGGCGGCGCCGATCGGCCCCGCGACGACCGTAACCTTGCCGTGCGTCAATGCCTGGTCGAGCGCGCGGCGTCGCGGTGGATCGATGCGCTGGCCTTCGGTCTCGGCGGCGTCGATCCGCACCGCGTCGACGCTCGCGAGCGCGACGAGCTTGAGATCCTCGACTGATCCAACGACCCCACCGATGCAGAGCCGCACGCCCGCGATCTGCAGGCGCTCGAGCGCCGGCGCGACGCCGTTGCCGAGCCCCGCGAGCTCCGCGGCCGAGACCACGCAGACGATTTGCGCCGGCGCGAGCCCGATGGTGCGGAGCTCGGCCGCGAGCCACGGCGCGAAGGCGGAGTCGATGACGCTCTCGACCGCGACGTCGACGTGGATGCGCGCATCGGGATCGGCGCGCAGCCGTGGTGCCACGGCGCGCAGCACGTGCTTCAGCTGCTCGCGCTCGCTGCGTTCGACGGTGCCGAGCTCGCGCGCGATCGCGAGCGCCTCCGCGCGATCGAGCGCGAGCGGTGTCCGGGTCTTCGGCGCGACGATCGTGAGCCGCACCGCGAACTGGCTCGACAGCGCACCCGCGAGCGGCTCGATCGGCAGCAGCTCGATCCGCACCGCCTCCGCCGGCAACGGGCCGCGCACCAGCGCACGCGCGATGTCGCGTCGCGGCTCGGCCTCGGACTTGACCACGCGCGCGGCGTCGTAGACGCAGCGCTCGTCCGGCCCGATCTGCGCGAACAGCGCCATGACGCGCGCGATCGCATCGTCCGCGGTCGTGCCTTCTCGCACGCGGACGGCCGCGCATCGGAGCTCGACCTCGATCCCATCCTGCGCGCTGATCCAGCGCCGCGCTTCGAGCCGCTTGTGCAGCTGCGCGATGTGCTCGCGGAGCTCACGGTCGCCCTCGGCACGCGCGAGCGCGAGGAATTGAGGGCCGGACAGCGCGCAGACCGGCCGCACGAGGTCGGACGCAGCCGACAGCGCCGAGCCGAGCTGCTGCGCGCAAGCACCGGCGCCGACGAACCCGGCGCGCTCGAGCAGCTTGCGCACGTCACCATGGCCGATCAGCACGAGCGCGGCGATCGTTTCGCTGGCCTCGGACGCGATGCGCTCGAGCGCCTCCGCGAACGGAACGCGGCCGACCAGCGCGCCGCGGCGCTCGCCTTCACCGCTGCGACCGGCGGAGCGGCGGGCGCGCTCGCGTGCGAGCCGGATGCGACCTTCGATGGTCGCGAGGAGGTGGCGCGGCCGGACCGGCTTCGTGACGAAATCGTCGCCGCCCATGCGGATCGCGTCGAAGCGGCGGTCGAGATCCTGCTCGCCCGACACGAATACGATCGGCAGGAACGCGTGCTCCGCCCGCTCGCGCACGAGCTGCGCGATCTCGATGCCGTTGACCTCCGGAAGATAGAGGTCGAGCAGCAGCAGGTCCGGCTGGAACGCCGCGATCGCGGGCAGCACTTCGTCGGCACGTGCGACGGTGCGGCTCGCGATGCCGCGATGGCGAAGGATCGCCTGCGCGTAGAGCGCCTGCGAGGCGTCGTCCTCGACGATGAGGACGCGATAGTCGAGCGCGCGATGCTGCGCGAACAGCTCGTCGATGCGCGTCGCGATCGCGACGGCGTCGCCGGAGTCGAGCACCGCGTCGGCACCGACGCGCTGCGCGTACCGGCGCAGGCGCTCGTCGACGCCGACGCCGACCGCGAGCACGACCGGCCGTGCCGAGCCGCCCCCGCGGGTGCGCTCGAGCGCTGACACGAGCTGCGGCATCGAATCGACCAGGCGCATGTCGACCACGAGCGCGTTGACGGTCTGCTGCTCGACCAGCAGCTGCGCGCGCGGCGGGTCGTCGCACGGGCGCACGACGTAGCCCTGCCGGCCGAGCGCGACCGCGAGCCCTTCGACCTCGTCTTCGGGCTCGCGCACATAGACGACCACGCGCGGCGCTGCGACGGGCTGCTGCGCGGGTTTCGCGACCGGTGCCACGCCCGACGCGGTCTCGAGCTCCGCGACGAGACCCACGATCGCACTCGTCTGCGCGTCGTTCGGACGCACGCCTTCGATGAAGGAACACAGATAGACCGCAAGCTCGAGCGCAGGACCCGCGATCGCGGTCAACCCGCCGCGATCGGCTTCCGCGGCGATCTGCTCGAGCTCCTCGTGCAGCAGCAACGCGACCTGGGGATCCCAGCCCGCAGCCTGGCTGTCGCGCCAGGAATAGACGAAGTTGCGCAGGCGGACACGCAGCCCCGGAGCCGGGGTCGCGATCGCGCCGTCCCCGGGTCGGGTATCGAGCTCGACTTGCATGATTCGACACTGTGGCGAGAAACAGCAGACCTCGCAGGGGGCACCCGCCCGGAAGCGTTCCTCAGGACCGGTGCCACACGCTGTTACGATCCACGGCCAGTGAGTACGCCCGATACTGCCCCGCACGAGCGCGAGGTCCTGACGCCGTCGGCCCTGAACCGGATCGCGCGCGAGGTGCTCGAGCGCGCGTTCCCGCTGGTCTGGGTCGAGGGCGAGATCTCGAACTGCGCGCGCCCCGCGTCCGGGCACCTCTACTTCACGCTCAAGGATCCGAACGCGCAGGTTCGGTGCGCGATGTTCCGTCTCAAGGCGATGCTGCTGCGCTTTCGGCTCGTCGACGGCGCGCACGTGCGCGTCCGAGCGCGGGTCAGCTTCTACGAAGGCCGCGGCGAGTTCCAGCTCATCGTCGAGCACATGGAAGAAGCCGGCGAAGGCGCGCTGCGGCGCGAGTTCGAGCGGCTCAAGGCGGCGCTCGCGGCGGAGGGCCTGTTCGATGCCGCGCGCAAGCGTCCGCTCCCTCGATACGTGCGCCGGATCGGGATCGTGACGTCGCCGACCGGCGCCGCAGTCCGCGACGTCATCGCCGTATTGCAGCGCCGATTTCCGCTCGTCGAGGTCGAGGTCATGCCGGTCGCGGTGCAGGGGCCGGACGCCGCGGCACAGATCGTCGCGACGCTGCGCGCCGCGGGCGCCGCGCGCCGTCACGACGTGCTGCTCGTGACGCGCGGCGGCGGCTCGCTCGAGGACCTGTTCGCGTTCAACGACGAGCGTCTCGCGCGCGAGATCGCGCGTTCGCCGATCCCGGTCGTGTCCGCGGTCGGCCACGAGATCGACTTCACGATCGCCGACTTCGTCGCGGACCTGCGCGCGCCGACGCCATCAGCGGCAGCCGAGCTGATCGTGCCGCAACGCGACGAGCTCGCGCGCGTCACGTCGCGCCTCGCGCAGCGCATCGCAGCCTGCACGCGACGCACATTGCGCGAACGCATGCAGCGGCTCGACGCCGCGTCGCGCCGGCTCGAAGCCGCGCAGCCGGCACGCCGCCTCGCCGCGCTGCGCGCGCGTTCCGAGCGCAGCGTGCCGCGTATCGCGCGCGCGCTCGCGAACGCCGTCGCGACGCGACGCGCGCGCCTCGGCTTCCTGCTGCGCCGGCTCGAGGCGCAGCATCCGGCGCGCCGCGCGCAGCTGCTGCGCGAACGGCTCGTTCGCGCCGACGCGGCGCTGCGTCGCCTCGCAGCGCGCCGGCTCGAGACCCCGCGGCGCACCCTCGCCTCGCTCGCGCGCGCCTTGAACGCGGTCGGTCCGCTACCGACGCTCGAACGCGGCTACGCGATCCTGCGCGACCGCAACGGCCGCGTCGTCCGTTCCGTCGCGCAGGCGCAGCGCGGCGACTCGCTCGACGCGCGCGTCGCCGACGGCACGTTCGCCGTCACGGTTTCCGACGGCCGTAGGCCGGAGTGAGCCGCAGGCGAAGTCCGGCAACCGATCGCGACCTGTTGCCGGACTTCGTCCCGCTTTCGCGGGACTCGCTCCGGCTTACGACGAGCCGTCCCGCTTTTCTTGCGCTGGTCCGGGCGGCCCCGCACAATCCGGCGACCGGCGACGAACAGCATTGCCGGCCCGCATCGTGCAATGCCGCAAAGCCGCGCGCTTCGTGGACCACCAACAGGACGGGGGGACGATGAAGGCTTCTGATCTGTTCGTGAAAGCTCTCGAGAACGAGGGCGTCGAGTACGTCTTCGGCATTCCGGGCGAGGAGAACCTCGACCTGCTCGAGTCGCTTCGCACCTCGACGATCAAGCTGATCCTCACGCGCCACGAGCAGGGCGCGGGTTTCATGGCCGCGACCTACGGGCGGCTCACCGGCAAGGCCGGCGTCTGCCTGGCGACGCTCGGTCCCGGTGCCACGAACTTCGTCACCGCCGCGGCCTACGCGCAGCTCGGCGCGATGCCGATGCTGATGATCACCGGCCAGAAGCCGGTCAAGGTCTCGAAGCAGGGCCACTTCCAGATCGTCGACGTCGTGGCGATGATGCAGCCGCTCACGAAGTACACGAAGCAGATCGTTTCGGCCGACAACATTCCCGCCCGCGTGCGCGAAGCCTTCCGCCGCGCGATCGAGGAACGTCCCGGCGCGGTCCATATCGAGCTCCCCGAGGACATCGCGCACGAGGAGTCCGACGCGATCATCATCAAGGAGAGCTACCACCGCCGACCGGTCGCCGACGACAAGGCGATCGCGCACGCCGCGGCCGCGATCAAAGCCGCGAAGCGCCCGATCCTCATGGTCGGCGCCGGCGCGAACCGCAAGACCTCGGCGAAGATGCTGCGCGAGCTCATCGACGAGACCGGAATCCCGTTCTTCACGACGCAGATGGGCAAGGGCGTCGTCGACGAGATGCACCCGCTGTGGCTCGGCAACGCGGCGCTTTCCGACGGCGACTTCGTGCACCGCGCGATCGAGCACGCCGACTGCATCATCAACGTCGGCCACGACGTGATCGAGAAGCCGCCGTTCTTCATGCGCAAGGGGCTGCGCACGGTCATCCACGTCAACTATTTCAGCGCCGAGGTCGACACCGTCTACTTCCCGCAGATCGAGGTGACCGGCGACGTCGCGAACGCGGTCTGGCGCCTCAAGCAGGCGGTGCCGAAGCAGAAACACTGGGACTTCGCGTATTTCGACAAGGTCCGCGAGAACCTGCTCGCGCATCTGAAAATCGGCGCGAATGACGACCGTTTTCCGATCCATCCGGTCAGGCTCGTGGCGGAGATGCGCGAGCTGATGGCACGCGACGGCATCGTCTGCCTCGACAACGGCATGTACAAGATCTGGTTCGCGCGCTACTACCGCTGCAACGAACCGAACACGCTGCTGCTCGACAACGCGCTCGCGACGATGGGCGCGGGGCTCCCCTCCGCGATGGGCGCGAAGATGGTGTTCCCCGATCGGAAGGTCGTCGCGGTATCGGGCGACGGCGGCTTCATGATGAACTCGCAGGAGCTCGAGACCGCCGTGCGCTTCAACCAGAACGTCACGCAGATCGTGCTGCGCGACAACGCCTACGGCATGATCAAGTGGAAGCAGGCGAACATGAAGTTCGCGAACTTCGGCATGGACATGGGCAACCCCGACTTCGTGAAGTACGCCGAGGCGTACGGCGCGCGCGGCTGGCGCCCGAAGTCCGTCGCCGAGTTCCGCGACATGCTGCGCAAGTCGCTCGACACGCCCGGGGTCGATCTCATCGATCTCGCGATCGACTACAGCGACAACGATAGGGTGCTCAACAAGGAAATTCGCGAGCTCAGCGCGAAGCTGTAGAGGGCTCGGCCGTTTCGCGAGTAGGCCGGACATCCGAAGGATGGCCGGCAGAGCGCCGGCCGTCCTTCGGATGTCCGGCCTACTTCCGGAGTCTCGTGATGCTGAAGAAGAAGTACCCCTACTACCTCGCGAGCGCGCCGGTCTTCGCCAACGAGGATCTCGAGGTCACCGACAAGTATTCGGGCGAGGTCGCGACGCGCGTCGCGCTCGCCGACGCGAAAGCGATCGACGCGGGCATCGCGGCCGCTGTGAAAACGCAGCACGCGATGCAGCAGTTCCCGCCGTACAAGCGCCAGGAGGTCCTGAACCACTGCGTCGCGCGCTTCAAGGAGCGCTTCGAGGAGATCGCGCTCGCGCTCTGCATCGAGGCCGGCAAGCCGATCAAGGATTCGCGCGGCGAAGTCTCGCGCCTCATCGACACGTTCCGCGTCGGCGCCGAGGAAGCGGTGCGCATCGGCGGCGAGGTCATGAACCTCGAGATCTCGGCGCGCGCGAAGGGCTATCGCGGCATGTGGAAGCGCGTGCCGATCGGGCCGTGCTCGCTGATCAGTCCTTTCAACTTTCCGCTCAATCTCGCCGCGCACAAGATCGCGCCCGCGATCGCGGCGGGCTGCACCTGGGTCATGAAGCCCGCGTCGCGCACGCCGATCGGTGCGCTGATCATCGGCGAGATCCTCGCCGAGACGGATCTGCCGAAAGGCGCGTTCTCGATCCTGCCGGCGCATCGTGAAGGCGCCGATCTCTTCACCGTCGACCCGCGCCTCAAGCTGCTGTCGTTCACGGGCTCACCCGGCGTCGGCTGGGAGCTCAAGGCGAAGGCCGGCGCGAAGAAGGTCGTGCTCGAGCTCGGCGGCAATGCTGCGTGCATCGTCGACGCCGACCAGCGCGACAACCTCGATCGCGTGATCGATCGCCTCATCTTCGGCGGCTTCTACCAGTCCGGCCAGAGCTGCATCCACGTGCAACGCGTGCTCGTGCACGCATTGCTCTACGACGAGGTCAAGACGCGCTTCGTCGACGCCGCGAAGAAGCTCAAGATGGGTGATCCGAAAGACGAGGACACGTTCGTCGGCCCGATGATCTCCGAGGGCGAGGCGAAACGCCTGCACCAGTGGATCGGGTCCGCCGCGAAAGCCGGTGGCAGGATCCTCTGCGGCGGCAACCGCGACGGCGCGATGCTCGAAGCGACGATCGTCGAGAACGTGCCCGCGGGACAGGCGCTCGCGGACGAGGAAGCGTTCGGCCCGGCCGTCGTGTTCCAGAAGTTCGAGAAGTTCGACGACGCGCTCGCCGTCATCAACGACTCGAAGTTCGGTCTGCAGGCGGGCATCTTCACCAACGACATCCACCGTGCGATGCACGCGTGGGACGTGCTCGAGGTCGGCGGCGTCGTGATCGGCGACGTGCCGAGCTGGCGCGTCGACAACATGCCCTACGGCGGCGTGAAGGACTCCGGCCTCGGGCGCGAAGGCGTGAAGTTCGCGATCGAGGACATGACCGAAATCCGGCTGCTCGTCGTACGCGATCCTGAGCAGTGAGTGAGCTCGCCGCACTGCAACAAAACGCGCTCGCTTGCCGCTTGTTCGCATGTGCCGCCGGTTGGTATGTTGACGCGGGTCGTAGATCGTGGGCGGATCAGCGCGCCGGAATGGGCCTGAGCGTGTCGGGGTGAAAGGGAGGCAATCCCCTTTCTCGTTGTTTATCTATACGTTGGGGTGAACTCATGACAAAGGACAAACTGCGCCTGCAGCGCGGCGTGTCGCCGTTGCGATCGGCGATCGCAATGGCGCTACTGGGCGTAAGCGCGCCGGTTTTCGCCAGCGGCGATCGCGGCGATGCACGGGTGGTCGTTCCGGCCGGTGTGTTTGCCGCCGATGATGCCGGTGCCACGCTGCTCTACGACTATGGCAGCTTCCGCCTCTACCGCCTGGCGCCGCAGGCGCTCAACGAGCTGCGTGGTGCGTCGCGCGGCGCGGTCGAAGTGCAGAGCGATATCGTCCAATTCGAAGCCGCGCCCTTCGATCCCGCTAGCTTCACAGGCGAGGGCGTACCCCAAGCATTCCGCGCGAACAAGCCGACCGGCAGGGCCGCGCGCGTCGTGCAGTTCGCTGGGCCGATTGCAGATCCGTGGCTGGAGGAAGTCCGGGCGCTCGGCGTACAGATCGTGCAGTTCGTCCCGAACAATGCCTATATCGTTCTCGCCGACGAAGCGCAGCTCGGCGCGCTGCGCGCGCGGGCCGCAAACGGCGACTTGCTGATCCACGCGGATACGCTGATCCCTTGGTTCAAGCTCAACGCCGCGCTCGCCGCGCGGGCTCAGTCCGGGGTGACGGGCGACGAAATCGAAGTCACGATCGCAATCGTGAAGCACTCGGGGAACGGTGCCGCACGGTCGCGAATTGTCGGCCTCGCGCGCGGCGCGCCGATCCAGCCGTTCTCGGACTCTGCCGGCATGGAGAGCGTCACGGTCCGCATCGCCGACACCGACCTCGCGACAATCGCCTCGCTCGGCGATGTCGTGTCGATCGAGCGCTACGTCCCGCCGCGACGTATGGACGAGGTCCAGAATCAGATCATCGCCGGCAATCTGACGCCGACGCGCGATGGTCCGATCGCTCCGGGTTACCTCGCGTTTCTCGCCGGGCGCGGATTCTCTACGGTTCCTGCCGATTTCCCGATCGTCAGCGTGGTCGACGACGGTATCGGCGACGGTTCGATTGTCAACGGCGCTGGTGACCCGACGCTGACGCTGAACCTCGACGGCGCGACGTCGCGCGTCGTGTTCGCGCAGAACTGCACGACCGATGCGAACGCCGCCGGCGTCGCGGGGCATGGCCACATCAACGCGAGCATCGTCGGCGGCTTCGACAATCGTGTCGGATTCCCGTTCCAGTTTCCGCTCGTCTACCAGCGCGGTCAGGGCGTCAATCCCGCGAACCGCATCGCGAACATCAAGTTCTTCAACAACGCCGGCACGGCGCAGCTCACCAACTGCGGTGGCTCGCAGCCCGGCATGATCAGGGTGCAGCAGGACGCCGGCGTCGCGATCTCGAGCAATTCCTGGGGCGCGGCCGTTTCCGGCGACTACAACCAGTCCGCGCGCGACTACGATATCGGCACACGTGACGCCGACACGACGGAAGCCGGCGTGCAGCCGCTGGTGTTCGTCTTTGCTGCCGGCAACCAGGGCCCGGGTGCGCGCACGGTCGGCTCGCCTGGAACGGCGAAGAACGTCATCACCGTCGGCGCTTCGGAGAACCAGCGCCAGGTCGACGAGGACGGGAACTTCCTCGACCTCTGCAATGTCGGCCCGAGCGGCGCCGACAACGCGATGGACATCATCGGCTTCTCCAGCCGCGGGCCCGCGCAGGAAGGGGCGAGCGTGGCGACCGCGCGAGTGAAACCCGAAGTCATCGCGCCCGGTACGCATATCCAGGGCACCGCGAGCACTGCCCCGGGATACGACGGCACGGGCGTCTGCGACCAGTTCCGGCCCGACAACATCGCACCGAACGCGCAGACGACTTTCGCGTCGTCGTCGGGCACGAGCCATTCGACCCCGGCGATCGCCGGCGTTTCGTCGCTCGTCTATCGCTATCTGCAGACGACCTACGGCATCGCCGCGCCCAGCGCCGCGATGATCAAGGCCTACCTCGTCGCGCATCCGAACTACCTCACAGGCGTGAGCGCGAACGACAACCTGCCGAGCAACGGTCAGGGGTTCGGCATGCCGAACCTGAGCGACGCGTTCGCCTCGGGCGTCGACCGACAGATCTTCGATCAGACGCAGTCGTTCTCGGCGACCGGTCAGAGCTTCGCCATCTCGGTCGTCCCCGATGATCCGAGCCGGCCGATGCGTATCGCGGTGAGCTGGTCCGACGCGCCCGGCCTCATCTCCGGCAATCCGGCGGTCAACAATCTGAACCTTACGGTTGCGCGCGGGGCCGAAACGTTCCGGGGCAACCGCTTCACGGGACAGTTCAGCAACACGACCGGAACAGCGGATAACAACAACAACACCGAGGCGGTCTTCCTCCCGGCGTTCGACGCACCGGTCGCGATCACCGTCACCGCCGCGAACATCGCAGGTGATGGTGTACCGGGCAACCTCGACACGACCGACCAGGACTTCGCGCTCGTGTGCACGAACTGTCAGGCGAACCCGACGTTCACGCTCGACGCCGAGCTCGAACAGGTCAACGTCTGCACCCCGAACAATGCGACCTACAACGTCACCGTCGGAAGCTTCAACGGCTTCGCGACAGCCGTGCCGCTGTCCCTCGCAGGGCTGCCGGCGGGCGCGACCTCGATCTTCACGCCGGGGTCGGTGACGCCCCCGAACACGTCGGTGCTGACGGTCTCGCCCGGCACTGCCGTGGCTGGCACCTATACCCTCGGCGTGAGTGGCACGGTCGGTCCCGAGACCCGCACCGACAACGTGCTGTTCGGCCTTTCGACAATCGTGCCGCCCGCGGCGAATCAGACGGCTCCGGCCAACGGTGCGGTTGGCGTATCGTTCGCACCGACGCTGACGTGGGATCCGGCAAGCGAGGCGATCGACTACACGGTCGAGCTCGACGACGATCCGTCCTTCGCGACTATCAACTACACGGCCACGATCACGGGCACGAGCCACGTCGTCGCAACCCCGCTCACGGCTAGCACGACGTACTACTGGCGGATTCGCTCGCGAAACAACTGCGGCGCAACCGTCTCCGCAGTGCGTTCGTTCGACACCGGCGTGCTTGCTTGCCAGGTGTTCAACAGCACGGACGTTCCAGTGGCACTCGGCCCGAACGCCAACACCGTGAGCAACTCCACGCTCGCGGTCGCGGGCGTCACCCCGCCGATCATCGGCGACATCGACGTCGTGACGCTGGCCGGCACGCACACGTTCATCGGCGACATGCGCTTCGAGCTCTTGAGCCCAGGCGGCGTGACAACCGTGCGTCTGATCGAACAGCGCTGCGGCAGCGCGGACAACTTCGATCTCAACCTCAACGACGGTGCGGCGAGTCCGCTGCCCGGCCCCGGCGCCTGCGTGCTTACCGGCGGCCTTACGTTCAGGCCCGAGCAGCCGCTCGCCGCGCTCAACGGCGGTGATCCGAACGGTACCTGGACCCTGCGTGCGACCGACTTGTTCAACGTAGACGGCGGCTCGCTCAATACTTGGGGCCTGCAGGTCTGCAACGTGGTCAATGCCGCGGTCGGCGCGAACGACGACGTCTTCGGCGTCACCGAGGACGGATCGCTGTCGCCGACCGGAGGTGTGCTCACGAACGACACGCCTGCGGCCGGTCTCACGACCACCGTCGTGACGCCGCCCGCGAACGGGACGCTCGACCTCAACACGAACGGCACGTTCGTCTACCAGCCGGCGCCGAACTTCTGCGGGGCGGACAGCTTCCGTTACCAGGCGACCGACGGAACGAACAGCGACACTGGCCGAGTCGACATCACCGTGAGCTGCGTGAACGACGCCCCAGTCGCCGTTGCCAACGCTCACGTCGCCAATGAGGACACGCTGCTGTCGATCGCAGCGCCCGGCGTGCTCGGGAACGACACCGACGCCGAAGGCAACTCGCTGACGGCAGGGGGCACTACGCAGCCCGCGGGCGGCTCGGTCACGCTCGCAGCGGACGGCTCGTTCGCCTACACGCCGAATGCGAACGCGTGCACGCCCGTCGGTGGCTTGCCTGACACGTTCACGTACCGCGCGAACGACGGGAACTCCGACTCCGCGCCGGGCACGGTGTCGGTGACGGTCACGTGCATCAACGACGCGCCCATCGGTGTCGCCGATGCGTATAGCGCGACCGAGGATACGCCGCTCGTCATCGCCGCTTCCGGTGTGCTCGGCAACGATACCGACGTCGATGCCGGCGACACCCTCTCGACGGTGTTCGGAACGGCGGCCACGAACGGTACCGTTGCGTTGCAGACCAGCGGTGCGTTCACGTACACGCCGAACGGGAACTACTGCGACGCGTCGACACCCGACACGTTCACGTACCGTGTGAACGACGGGAGCACGAACTCGGGCACGGTCACGGTGAGCGTGACGGTCGCCTGCGTGGACGACGGTCCGGTGGTCGTTGCGGATACCGCGACGGTGACCGAGGACGCAGCGGTTGCCCCGATCGACGTGCTCACGAACGACACCGACGTAGACGCCGGTCCTCGCACGGTGCAGAGCGTCACGCAACCCGCGAACGGCACGTCCGCCGTCGGCGGCGGCGGCGCGAATGCCACGTTCCAGCCGACCGCGAACTTCTGCGGCAGCACGACGTTCAACTACACGGTGAACGGCGGATCCTCCGGTGCTGTGAACGTCACGGTCACATGCGTCAACGACGCACCGACCGGGGTGGGCACGATCCCGGCGCAGAGCCGTACCGAGGGCCAGCCGCACACGCTTGCCACTGCGTCATACTTCACCGATGTCGATGCGGGCGACACGCTGACCTACAGCGCGACGGGTCTTCCGGCCGGCCTGACGATCAATCCGGCGACCGGCGCGATCTCCGGCACGATCGCGATCGGTCAGGCCGCGAGCTCGCCGTTCAACATGGTCGTGACGGCGCGAGATGTCGCCACCGCAACGGTGACGCAGAGTTTCACGTTCACCGTCACCTCCGCGAGCGATGCGATCTTTGCGCACGGTTACGAGGACTGACGAAGAAGGTCTCAAATGAAATCTCGACGGGCCCTTCGGGGCCCGTCTTTTTTTTGCGTGTCGGATGCGCAGCCCCGTGGCGCAATGCCAGGTCATCCACTCAAGTACGTGAGCGCGCAGCACGGTACGTTCGGAAGGGTAGCGACCCGCAGCGGTTGACGCTCTGATTTACGGGTCCCAGAATGACCTCGGCGCTCGGACACGCCTTGACGTCGTCGCTCGATCGCACGTTCACTCTTGGGGAATCCGATGCTCTTCGATCGCGTGCGATTTGCGCACTTCGTGCTCCTGTGCGCCCTGCTCGGAGTGTGGGAAGCGTCCAGCGGCCAGCCGCGCCCACCTCCCACAAGTGCATGTGTCTATCCCTTCGAGGAAGAAAAACCTGGCGGCGGTGCGCCACCCGAGGTCACGTTCAGACCACGAGAAGGAGACACGTACCAGGCGCCAGCCGATATCTCGGTGAGTGTCGAAGCATCCGACCCGGATCGCGGCGAAATCGCGTTGTCGACGCTCTGGCTCGATTGCAGGAGGCCGCGCGAACAGCCCGCGCGCATCGAAGCGAGCGGCGCCGTCTTCGACCACACCTGGCGGAACGTACTGCCGGGGGGATGTCAGGTTGGCGTTCGTGTCCGCGATGCCGACGGTGATTTCGCCGACACGTGTGTCAATGTCGTCGTCGCGTCGCAGCCGTCAATCGCGGTGACCTCGCCCGGCCACAACTCAGTAGTCGTCCAGCGCCCTCCTGCCAACATGGCACTGGTAGCACTCGCGAACGTTCAACACGATTCGATATCGAGCGTGGAGTTCTTTCGTTCGGACGGGCTGAGCCTAGGCTTCGGCAGCACAGCCGGCGCTGTTCAGCAAGGCGAGTACCGTTTCACTTGGACGAATCGTCCTGCGGGCGTCTACGAGTTCTACGCCGTTGCCTACGCAACGCACGGTTCCGCGCGATCGTCGAACGTACGGTTCCGACTCAACGCGCCACCAGCAGTGGCGATGACCGATCCAGTCGCTGGCACGATCGCCGATCATCCCGTCACGATCGTGTTGCGAGCGAACGCCTCGGATGCCGACGGGACCGTTTCCCGCGTGCAGTTCCAGGCGAAGCTAGAGTCGACGCCCGACGTGCCGGCGTCGTGGAGCAACGTCGGCCAGGCCGACACGATCGCACCGTACGAGGTCAACTGGACACCGACCGCAGCACGCTGGACCCTTGCGGCGAAGGCTCGCGACAACGACGGCGTCGAGACCGACAGCGCGCGAATCAGCGTCATAGTCGACGGACCGCCGACGGTTTCGGTGACGCAACCCGTTCCGGGAGCGGTTGTTCCGCCGGACCAAGCGGTGACGCTCGCTGCGAGCGCGAGCGACGTCATGGGCGTGACGCAGGTCCAGTTTCTTGTTGACGGCGCAGCCGTCGGGTCCGCGGATACGACCGCTCCCTACGAAGTTTCTTGGACACCGGCCGGCGGCGGCGCTCGCGTCATCACGGCAGAAGCGCGCGATGCGCGGGGCAAGTCGACGGTTTCTGCGCCCGTCAACGTTTCCGTCAATCACAGGCCGACGGTCGCGATCACGGCACCGGCGAACAACACAATCTCACACCATCCCGACCCGATCGAGCTCACCGCGTCGGCATCGGATGTCGATGGTTCGATCGCACTGATCGAGTACTACTCCGGGACGAACAAGATCGGCGAGAGCGACGCGCCGCCCGAGTTTCGTTTCCAGTGGACAACGAGTACGCCGGGCTCGCACAACGTCACGGCGCGAGCCACGGATGACCGCGGAGCGTCTGGCACGAGTGCCGGCATCACACTCATCGTGAATGCCAGACCCGCGATTGCCGTCGCAAGTCCCCTCACAGGTTCGATCGTTGACGAGGGGAGCACCGTGGCCCTCGCCTCGACGGCCTCCGATGCCGACGGAACAGTCGATCCTACCCCTGTTTCTCGGACACCCGGATAAGCGGTTCAATATCGCAATCCGAGGTGAGAGAGATGACCAGGAAGAAGGTAGAGGCAAAGACGGAGCGCAAGCGGTTCAGCGCGGAGTTCA
>Ga0187892_10001820_pt1 | contig 46459 bp, 42 predicted proteins | sample MA1701073metaG_FD_139345 | JGI IMG/M metagenome (GOLD analysis project Ga0187892, IMG submission 139345) | Bio-ooze microbial communities from a basaltic lava cave in the Kipuka Kanohina Cave System on the Island of Hawaii, USA - MA170107-3 metaG ...
GCGGTACGGTTTCTGAGCAGGAGTACCGCAGACTGTCCAGTCTGCGGCGGGCTTTCGATACTCGGGGATTGATCGGAAGCTGGCCGCCTCATCAGACGGCTGCCTGGCTCCGGATGTTTCGGACGATGGAGCCTCCCGCAGACTGGACAGTCTGCGGTACGGTTTCTGAATCTCATTTCCCCTCCACTCGATTGTAGGTTTGCTTGAAGCCTGATTGCATAAGCGTGATGCTGGTGATCTTGCCATTCTCTTCGTTGAACGTGATTGTGCGGTCGTCGCTGCCGCCGATCCGGAAAACGTTCTTGTCAATAGCTGTGAGCGGCAGGCTGCTTTGCCCCACGCTCCAGCCGGCGAGCTTGCCGCCCTGGACGACGAAAGTGAATTGGCGAGCCTCGTCGAGGCGATAGATTCCGGCGTATTTTTGAAGCGTAGCTTCATCAACTTTGACTTCAGGTTTTAACTGTTTTTTCTCCGGCGGTTTGGCGCCGGCTTTCTTGAGCGCCTCGGCTATCTCTTTGCTCTTGGCTTCGTCAACGAAACCTAGAGCGCGGTCGAGCGTCTCCTGCGAAAGTCCGCCCGCATCGAGCGCGACTTTGACTACCGGCGTGTGACCTTGCTGCGCGCCGACATAAAGAGCCGTCTCTTTGCCCTTCGCGCCTTTTTCGAGCAGCAGCTTGACGATCTCGGCGTGACCTTTTTCCGCCGCCGCTGAAACTGCAGTGACCGATTTGTAAAACGTGTCCGTGACGTTCACATCCGCGCCAGCTTCGAGCAGGGCTTTGACGATCTCGGTGTGGCCCTGCTGGGCGGCGAACATCAACGGCGTCTGGTTGTAGCGCGTCTTGGCGTTCACATCCGCGCCTTTGGCCAGCAGTGATTTGACCGCCGCCGCGTCGCCTTTTTTCGCGGCGCTGAGCAAATCTTCGCCGAGCGCGGGATCACTGGCTTTGGCCGGAGATTGAGCGGGCACAGCCTGCGCGCTGGTTGACGGCGAAGTTGGGGCGGCGTCTTTCTTTGCCACGACGACCTGTTGCAGATATTCGACTGCTTCCTTCTGCTTATGCATCATCGCCATCATCGTCGGCGTGAATTTATAAAACTCATCTTTGGCGTTCACGTCCGCTCCGGCTTCGACCAAAACTTTGATGACCTCCAAGTGACCGCGATCGGCGGCGAAATGGAGCGCGGTCGCGCCATAATTGGTTCGCGCGTTGACGTTCGCGCCTTTGGCGATGAGCGATTTGACCGCCGCCACGTCACCACGCTTGGCGGCGGCGATCAGGTCGTCGTTGACGTTTTGCGCGAAGGCGCCAATCGGAAACAGCGAGACGAGAAACAGCAAAACAAATTCACGCGCTTTCATAAAGCTATCTCCTGCAGGCTCACGCCCGTTACGTTCCAAATCCGTATTTCCAATTCCAACCTGAAAAATGACGGGAAATCCGAGTTAGCTAGGGGCAAAAACGATCTGCCCAGCTATCAGGTTTCGGGAAACTAGCCTTGAACTGCCATCCCAGGCAAATTATAGTTTGACTTCATTTGGGTCAAGCTGGCAGGTCAATCTGAAGAAAATATCCGCAACCAAAACGCGCCGAAACCGGTATTGAGGCTTCAGTGACAAAACATGGCTGGAGCTTCAAATCCGCAAACTCACGGAAATTCGCATATGAAACCTTTGATCAAGCAGGGCGCTTTATTCGCGCTTACTTTGTCGCTCGCTTTTGCGGTCTTCGCATCATTCTCAAACCATCACATCTCCGCTCAATCCCCCGCGCGCGCCAAATCTGGCAGCGATTGGGCTGATTGGCGCGGTCCCACGCGCGATGGCCATTCTTACGAAAAAGGATTGCCCGAAAAATGGTCGAAGCAGGGCGAGAACCTGTTGTGGAAAGCGCCATACGGCGGGCGTTCCGCGCCAATTGTGATGAACGGGCGCGTTTTCATGTTCAACTCCGCCGGCGAAGGCGAGACAATGCAGGAGCGCGTGCTGGCGCTGGACGCCGAGACCGGCAAGAAGATTTGGGAGCATCGGTTCAACGTCTATTCGACCGACGTTCCGCCACGCCGCATCGCCTGGTCGTCGCCAGTGGGCGATCCGACCACGGGCAATGTCTACGCCTTCGGCGCGTGCAACGAGCTTGTGGCTTTGTCGTTCGACGGCAAATTGCTTTGGGAACGTTCGTTGACCGACGAATACGGTTCGTGGACGACGCACGGCGGGCGCACCGTCGCGCCTATCATCGAAGGCGACCTGGTGATCGTCAGCACGGTGACCGACGGCTTCGGCGACATCGCGTCGCGCCGCCACCGCTACTACGCCTTCGACAAACGCACCGGCGAGAATGTCTGGATCGGCACACCGGGCGGACGGCCTTACGACACGACTTATTCGACGCCGGTTGTGGCCACGACTGATAGCATGCGGTTGCTGATCGCCGGAGGAGGCGACGGTTCGGTCTCGGCGATGAAAGTCGCCACGGGCGAGCCGGTCTGGACCTATCCGATGTCGAAACGTGGCGTCAATCCGGGCGTGGTCGTCAAAGGGGGCATCGCTTACGTGACGCACCAGGAAGAGAATCTGGACGTGAGCGAGATGGGGCATCTGGCCGCAATTGATATTTCGGCCAAAGGCGCGATCAGCAAGACATCGAACCAGGATAAGATCAAATACGCGCTCACCAATTTTCAGCTTGGCCCGTCATCGCCGGTCATCGAAGGCAATACGCTTTACGCAGTGACGGCGGAATCGAGTCTTCACGCGTTCAACATCACCGAAGGCAAGCTGCTCTGGGAGAAAAAGCTGGGCACGATTCAGAAAGCCTCGCCGGTATATGCCGACGGCAAAATTTACGTCGGCACCGAAAACGGCAAGTTCTACATCCTGAAACCCGGCCCGACCGGCTGTCAGGTTTTGGACGAGGACGAACTGGAGCCGGTGGACAAGATTGACCTCAAGACAGCCGAAGGCGACGAATTGATCGCGTCGAACGAACAGATCATCGGCGGCGTCGCCATTTCGCGTGGCCGCGTCTATCTGGTCTCGACCAAAAATATCTACGCCATCGGCAAGCAGAAGAGTCCGGCGTTGCCCCCTGTGCCTGAGAAAACGGATAACGCTCCCGCTGGCGCGGCAGTCGCGTACGTCCAGGTCTCCCCCGCCGAGCTTGTGATGAAACCTGGCGAGACGAAGAGTTTCAAAGTTCGCCTGTTCGATGATCGCGGCCGCTTCATCCGCGAGGAAGCCAGCGCCCAATGGTCGCTCGACGGGTTGAAGGGAGAAGCGGCGGCTAACAAATTCACTGCGGCGACCGATGGCGGACTGCGGGGCGGACAACTGAAAGCCACGGTCGGCGGCGTCACCGGCGCTTCCCGGATCAGGATTATTCCCGCGCTTCCCTATTCGGAAGATTTCAGCAACGTGCCGGCGGACAAAGCGCCTTCCTACTGGCTCAACACCGATGGCGCGCCGATCAAATACAGCGTGCGCGAAGTGGAAGGTAATAAGCTTTTGGTCAAGAAACCCGACAACGGCATTTTCAAACGCACGCGCTCGCCTTTCGGCGCGGGCGACACGTCGAATTACACCGTCGAAGCCGATGTGCGGGCCATCGAAAGACGCCGCCAGATGGGCGACGCGGGTGTAGTCGCTCAACGTTATGAATTAGTGCTTTTCGGCAACATCCAAAAGATCGAATTGCGTTCGTGGCAGATCGAGCCGAAGCGCACGTTCAGCAAACCATTCGCGTGGAAAGCCGACACCTGGTATCGGCTGAAGCTGCGGGTCGAGAATCTGCCCGACGGTAAGACGCGCGCCCGCGGCAAGGCCTGGCCTGCGAGCGAATCCGAACCCGCCGAGTGGCTGATTGAGTGGACCGATCCGATCGGGAATCGGAATGGCAGCGCGGGCATTTTCGCCGACAGCGCAAATGAACTCTTTTTTGATAACATAAAGGTCACCCCGAACAAATGAGGAGTGATGGTTATGAAGCAAAGCAGTAAAAAGGCAACCAAGAAGACCGAAAAGATAACAGCCAGGAAGAGCGCAATGCCTAAAGCGGCGGCGAAGAAGCAAGCCGCCAAACGAAACGGCAAGCAGAGTGGCAAAAAGCGCCGGACAATTAAATCAACCGTGCCGCCGCAATTCCGCGAACTGCCCAAGCTGGGCGAAGCGAACGATCCACGCTTCTGGGAGTTGCGCAGTGAGTTCAAAGACTACTTCAAAAGCTTGCCGGATGAAGAGGTCGAGCCATTTCTGGATGGATTGAAACGCCCATTCGTGGACTATCTTAGTATCGAATTAGCGCAAGAATCCTGGAGAAATAGCCAGCAAGGCGGTCGGAGGAAGACTTGAAGAAAAGCGATGTGATCTACGACACCTCGGCCATAGTCACTTATGGTGTGCGTGATTATGGGACATGGTTATCCGTGGTGGTCATGGAGGAGTTGGTCGCTGGGGCCGATGATAAGCGCAGGATTCAAATTCATCGCCGCACCATGCAGGAATATTTTCAAACGGACCATCTACTGGTTCCCGATCACGAAGACTGGTTCGAGGCTGGTCGCATTTTGAACACGATCCTGCGCAACGAGAAGCGGATCTCACGCGACAAGCGAACCCCACGCTTCTCCGAAGGCCAAAAACAAAGCCTGATCCGCGACGTGCTGATCGCGCGGACGGCGAAACGCAAGAAGTTAACCGTCGTTTCCGACAACAAAGATTTCCCATTGATCCATCGCTACTACGAATTCGATTGGATCAGCGGCAAAGAGTTTTTCAATTGACGCAGTCAAACCAACATTTTTGAGAGGTCTTATGAAATCAAGCAGGCCAAGATCGTTTCTTTTACTGAGCGCGTTCGCAATCGCGCTGATCGTCCTCACCCGCTTCGTCTCAGTTTATTCCAGTCCGGGCGACCCCGGCAGCGGCGATTGGCCAATGTGGGGCGGCACGCCCGACCGCAATATGGTCTCGAACATGAAAGGCCTGCCGACGAGTTGGAATATCGAAAAGAAGACCAACGTCAAATGGGTTTCGTCACTCGGTTCGCAAAGTTATGGCAACCCGGTGGTCGCTGGCGGCCAGGTCTTCCTCGGCACGAACAACGAAGGCTTGCGCGATCCGAAGCAGGGCGGCGACCGGGGCGTCGTGATGTCGTTTGACGAGAAGACCGGCGAGTTCCTCTGGCAAATCACCCACGAGAAACTCTCCGCAGGCCGCGTCAATGATTGGCCGTTTCAGGGCGTAGCTTCGTCGCCGCTGGTCGAAGGCGACCGTCTCTACTACGTCTCGAACCGCGCCGAATTGGTCTGCGCCGACACCAAAGGCTTCCGTGATGATGAAAACGATGGCCCCGTGACCGACGAGAAGTTCAAGGGCAAGTTCGACGGCGACATCGTCTGGAAGTTCGACATGATCGAAGAAGTCGGCGCCCACCCGCACAACCTGGCTAATTGTTCGCCGGTCTCTTACGGCGACCTGGTCTTCGTCAGCACGTCGAATGGCCAGGACGAGAGCCACGTCAACATTCCTTCGCCCAAAGCCCCTTCGATGATCGCGGTCAACAAGAAGACCGGCAAGTTGGTCTGGGAGGTCAACAACGTCGCAGACCGCATCCTGCACGGCCAGTGGTCGGCGCCCGCGGTCGGTAAGATTGGCGACGTTGTGCAGGTCGTGATCGGCGAAGGCGATGGTTGGGTGCGCAGTTACGAAGCGCTGACCGGCAAGAAGCTCTGGGAGTTCGACACCAATCCGAAAGATTCCACCTGGCCGAAGACGCGCAACGAGATCATCGCGACGCCGGTCATTTACGACAACAAGGTCTACATCGCCAACGGGCAAGACCCTGAACATGGCGAGGGCGTCGGCCACGCCTACTGCATTGACGCGACGAAGCGTGGCGACCTGACCAAAGATGGTCTGGTCTGGCACTTCGACAAGATTCGCCGCACGATCTCGACCCCGGCGATTCACGACGGCTTGCTCTATTACCCCGATTTCAGCGGCTTCCTGCATTGCATTGACGCGAAGACTGGCAAAGAGCTTTGGCAGCACGACTTGTTCGCGGCCATCTGGGGATCGCCGCTCGTGGTCGACGGCAAGGTCTACCTGGGCGATGAAGACGGCGATGTCGTGATCTTGCAGGCGGGCAGAGAGAAGAAGTTGATCGCCGAGATGAATATGGGCAGTTCGGTTTATTCGACGCCCGTGCCCGCGAACGGCGCGCTGTTCATTATGAATCGCAACCAGCTCTTCGCGCTGGCGGTAGGCGGCGCGGCTGAGCCGGCGAAAGCGAGCAAGGCGACGCAATGAGCGAAATTTGACAGACAATGATGCGGGATAGCATTCGGATTGGATGTTATCCCGCTTTTGCTTATGTTCAGAAAGTTTCCACCGCAGGCGGGAAAGAACAAGGTGAAACGACTATGGCTCGCGTTCGTCTGATTCATTGGAAAGCTGAAGAAGCGGCTGACCGCATCAAGAAGTTGCGCGCCGCCGGAATGGTATTATCGGCTATTTGCTGGGCGGACTGGTCATCGCGTGGATGATCGCGCGAATAGAGAAGAAGAGCGGTTGAAGCGATATGGAATCATTCGATTTTCACTCACGTACGCGCGTGATCTTCGGCCTGGGCGCTTTCGATCGCCTGGGCCAGATCGCGCGCGATCTCAACTTCCGCCGCACACTGCTCGTCGCCGACTGCGGCATCATCGTGTGCGGTTACGTTCACGAAGCGACGGCGCTGCTCAATCACTCCGGCGTCGAAGTCGTCCCCTTCCACGAATTCGCTGAAAACCCCGACACGGCGATGGTCGAGGCCGGCCGCGCGTTCGCGGCTTCGCGCCAGGTTGATTCAATCATCGCGCTCGGCGGCGGCAGCTCACTCGACTGCGCCAAGGGCATAAACTTCGTTCTGACGAACGGCGGCTCAATGCGCGATTACTGGGGCTATGGCAAAACGACCCATCCGCTGCTGCCGATGATCGGCGTTCCGACCACAGCGGGCACGGGCAGCGACGCGCAGAGCTACGCGTTGATTTCCGACGCCGAGACGCACGCGAAGATGGCTTGCGGCGATCCGCAGGCTGCGTTCAAAACCGCCATCCTCGATCCGCGCCTGAGCGTCACAATGCCTGCGAGCTTGACGGCGATGACGGGTTACGACGCCATCTCACACGCCGTTGAAAGCTACGTCACCAGGAAGCGCAATCCGATTTCGCAAATGTTCGCGCGCGAAGCCTGGCGGCTGCTCGAAGCGAATTACGAGCGGGCGCTGGACGAGCCGCTGAACCTCGAAGCTCGCGGAGCGATGTTGCTGGGTTCGTACCTCGCTGGAATGGCGATTGAAAATTCGATGCTCGGCGCGACGCACGCATGCGCCAATCCGTTGACCCAACGCTACGGCACGGCGCACGGCGTGGCGATTGCCGTGATGCTGCCGCAGATCGTCAGGTGGAATAGCGCAGCGGTCGCCGACCTGTACGGGCATTTGAATCAGGCTGCCAATCAATCAAACAACGGAGGCGATCCGGGCGTCGTGTTGGCAAGGCGATTGGAAGGATTAAGAAGCGCTGGCGATCTGCCGAAGAGTTTAAGTCATCTCGGAATCCCGAAATCGGATTTACCTGCGCTGGCCGAAGAGGCCGCCAAACAGTGGACAGGTAGCTTCAATCCTCGCGATTGGAGCGCAGAAGGAGCAATGGAGGTATACGAAAGCGCGTTATGAACAGATTGAGTCGCAGGGATTTTTTGCGAGTCGCAACGACGCTGGCGTGGGCGCCAACCGCGCGCCGTCTGGCGCCGACCGTCTACTCTCAATCCGCCGACGCCTGGCCGCAATTCCGTGGCAATTACAACAACACCGGCGTCTCGCCATCGCAGCCACCGGCTGAGCTGAAGCTGCTGTGGACTTACGACGCGGGCGACATCATCGAATCTTCAGCCGCCATCGCCGACAATACGGTCTACGTCGGCACGGGCAAATCCGAACTAATCGCCGTCGATCTGCAAACGGGTAAGTTGAAATGGAGCTACAAGACCAAAGAGGCTGTCGGCGAATCTTCGCCCGCAGTTGGCGGCGGGATGGTCTTCGTCGGCGACCTGTCAGGCGTCTTCCACGCGGTCAACGCCTCGAACGGCCAGGGCGTCTGGACTTACAAGACCGACGGTGAGATCAAGTCGTCGCCAGTGATCGTCGGCGACCGCGTGCTCATCGGCTCTTACGACGGCAGCCTCTACTGCTTCAACACGCGGGATGGCAAAACGCTCTGGCGATTCAAGACCGAAAACTTCGTTCACTGCACGCCGACTGTGGCCAACGGCATCGCCTACATCGCAGGCTGCGACGAAGTCTTCCGCGGCATCCGCATCAGCGATGGCCGGGAGGTTCTGCGAATGCCGGGCATCGGCAACACAGCGTCGTCGCCAGCGCATGCTGGCGACTCGGTCTACTTCGGCAATTTCAGCAACGAAGTGCTCAGCCTCAACCTGCGCACGCGCCGTCGCGCGTGGCTCTACACCCATCCGCAACGCCAGTTCCCGTTCTACTCTTCCCCCGCGCTCGCTGAAGGCAAAGTCGTGCTCGGTGGCCGCGACAAGATGGTTCATTGCCTGAACGCCACCACGGGTCGCGCCATCTGGACGTTCACTACGCGCGCGCGCGTCGAATCGTCGCCGGCCATCGCGGGCGGGCGAGTTTACGTCGGCTCCAATGATGGGCGCTTTTTCGTTCTGGATTTGGCGAAAGGAACCAAGCTGTGGGAGTTCAATGCGGGCGGGGCCGTTTCGGCCTCGCCCGCGATTGCCGCTGGCCGCATTGTGATCGGCGATCAGAATGGAAAGCTTTATTGCTTTGGATAACTGAAAAGCCATATTTCATATGCAATATTTGATATGAAATATGAAATATAACCGGCGATTACACCGCAATAGTTTCGCCAAGCTGCTTATTGCGCCGAGAATTTGAAGACCGTGGTCGTCCGATAGCGCCCGTCCTTTTTCAGCACGGTTGACGGGAAGTTCGGCTTGTTGGGCGAGTCGGGAAAATGCTGCGTCTCGAAACAAAAACCGTAACGCCGATTGTAAACCTTGCCGCCCTTGCCCATCCTCTCGCCCAGAAAATTGCCGATGTAAAACTGCACGCCAGGCTCGGTCGTCCACACTTCCATCACACGGCCTGTCGTTGGCTCAACAACTTTCACCGCTTGCCGCAGCGTCCTTGCCTGCCCATTGAGCGCGAAGTTGTGATCGTAGCCCCGGCCGAATTTCAATTGCTCGTCGTCCTGCTCGACGCGCGCGCCAACGGCTGTCGGCTGTGTGAAATCGAATGGCGTGCCTTTCACGCTGCGCAACTCGCCGGTCGGGATCATCCCCGCGTCAACCGGTGTGAAGCGGTCGGCGTTGATCGTCACTTGGTGCTTCAGAATGTCGCCGCTTCCCTGCCCTGCGAGGTTGAAATAGGAGTGGTTGGTCAGATTGATGACGGTGTCTTTGTCGGTCGTCGCTGTGTAATCAACCCTCAACTCGTTTTTGTCGGTCAGGAGATAAATGACTTTGACCGAAAGATTGCCAGGGTAACCTTCATCGCCGTCTTTGCTGAGGTGTGTCAGTTCGATCGCCACACCGTCTCTCGCTAGAACCTGACGCGCCTTCCAGACAGCTTTGTCGAAACCTTTGATCCCGCCGTGCAAATGGTTTTCGCCGTTATTCGTCGCCAGTTTGTACTCGACGCCGTTGAGCGTGAATCGCCCTTTGCCGATGCGGTTGCCGTAACGACCAGCGATTGCGCCGAAGAACGGATGACCTTTCAAATACTCGTCCAGATTGTCGAAGCCGAGCACGATGTCGTCCATCTTGCCGTTCCGATCCGGCGTTTTGAGCGAAACGACGATGCCGCCATAATTGGTGATCTTGGCCTCAACGCCGTTCGCGTTGGTCAGCGTGTAAAGCTCGACGTTCTGTCCTTCTTTCGTCTTCCCGAAATCTTCCTTCTTCAAAGTGGCTTTCCCCTTTCCGCTAAAACCGAATGAGAGTGTGACGGCTGCGCACAGCGTCAAGATTGAAAGCATTTTGCGTGTTTTCATAATCATCTCCGATGTGATGTGATGTCATTTTTCAACCCATTGTGTTCTGGCTAGGGCTCCCTATCCAAAAACTGCGTCAACAAACGAAAACTGTGGTCATCGTTCACGCCAGGGAATGCCGCCTGCAACGCTTGATACGCTTCTGCGGTAATAATCATGGCCTCGGCAAATTCTGTTTTGCTTACTTCTGTCCGTTCAATCTGCGATGCAAGCTCGTAACAATCGAGAATCGCTTTGCTGACCGCCTCAGTGTCCAGCGAGCCGATCAGACGCTTCACCTCTCGCGCCGTCGCTTCGGTCAGCCATACTCGCACATACCCGGTATCGAGGAACTCGCCAATGACCGTAAACACATTGAGGTTTGGGTCAGTCGGCGGTGGAACGTCAAAGTAAGGCTGAATCTTTGCGCCCGCCTGGGTTGTGATGGAGTAACGTTTGATCCCCGTTTCGCGCTCGTAAACCCAAAGGTTCTTGCTTCTCTTCCGAATGCCACCGCCGCTCTCCACCCATTCCGCTTCGTAATCGGCGTGATTGGGTGACCGCATCTCCTCTTCAAAATACAGGAACTGGCGAAGGCTCTCTTGCCACAGCAGCCATCCCGTTCGCATATCCGGTTTACGTTTGCTTTTTGATTGTTCCCGAACCTTTTCGCGGCGCGCTTCTATCAGTTGCGCGTATTGCGACAGAACCTCACTCATCACCTTGTTCGGAGCGGCGGTTGTCGAGGAGATGCGAATTGATCGCGTCGCCGCCGGGTGCATCAACGTCTTCCCGCAGGCGTCCATCAAGTTCACGCGGGAGCGGTAGCAGAGCATCTTATGCTCGACGCCGAGAGAGCCGTGTATAACATCTATGTCCAGGTTGCTCCACCCGCGAAGCGGAATCTTTTTTGCCCCGCAGTACACCTCCGCCCAATCACCTTCCTCAAATTTTCGCCCATTCATAAAGGCGACTCGCGTCGCCAGCAACCTGTGAATCTCTTTTCTCTCTTCTTCGGTGAACGCCGGGAGCGTTTTAGGTCTTTTCATCACTCGCTTCATTGAGGCGGTAACACCGACCCTCGTAGAGCCTCCTGTCGCAAAACTTCATCCACCAGCCCGCGAAACTCTTCGAAGCTGAGCGAGACAAGGCTCTTCGGCAGAGCGTCCGCCAGCCAGTTGGCGTACAGTTTCCGGTAATCGAATTCATCGCCCCGCCTGACGTGAAGGTAACGCACAATGTAATTTTGAAGTTCTCCTCTGACGGCCTGCTGGGCAAACGCCTTTGCTTGTTCGAGCACGTCGGATTTTTCTTTCAATGACGGCGGCCTGGATTCTTCGCTCTTCCGGCAATGGATTACCAGATCGTAGCCGACCGCGTTGTCAGAGACGAACTGTTTGAAAGTGCCGTGTTCTTTATCGAACGTCTGCGTGCCCCTGATCTTAAATCCCGCCTCTGAAATCGCCTGTTGCAAAGCCATCCAGACCTTATCGGACGAATTGTGAAAGACAACTGTCAACCACCCATTGTCCTTCAGGACACGCCTGATCTCCGAGAAGGCTGCGGTCAGAAGCTCTCTGTATTCGTCGAAGCCTTTCTTCTGGACTTTGTTGACGATCGCTTCCTCTTTGTTGTCCGTGTAAACCCGCAACCAACTCTCCCAGAGAAAGTTCATCTCGGAATAGTTGATATTCCCTCCGAACGGTGGGTCGGTAAAGACATAATCTACAGACTTGTCCGGCAACTGGGCGAGACGCGAGGCCGATTGCGCGCTGACCTGTAACTTCCGCGCCACCGGCGCCGCATGCTTGAAGTACCAGCTTATGGTGTTGGCTTTCCGCTCAAAAGCTCGGAAAACATTTTGCTCGTTCATGATGGCCGGGACATTGAAATTCGCTGTGTTGCCACTGCCGCCCCAGAAACGGAACTCGGAGAAGACGGTGACCCGCTGGTAGAGCGAGGTGAGAGTGAAGAGAAGCTTGTCTCTCACTTCCGGCTCGGGCCATTTCTGCGCCCTGTCCCACAGATGCGCCATCGCCCAGAGCGCGCGGGGGGTATAGGCCTTATCAACCGTGATGATCCCCGCGGCTACAGGCTGTCTTGTGTTTACGCCGTCGGGGAAAGGCGCCGTCGGATACCAGAGCGGCTGCGGAATGCCATGGGGTTCTATTTTCTCGATCGTGGCGAGGTCAGACTCATCCGGCGGGGAAGTTGCCTCTTTGAGGCTTCGCTCACAGCACCTGTAGCCAACCAGCACGGGATACCGCCTGGTTCTTCGCAGCGCGCGCTTCTTCAATCCGGCCTGGCAATGGGGACAGTCGAACTCTGATTTGATCTTGCTCTCCTTCACGCTTGGCCGTTCATCCCGCGCGACATCCCATAACACAAATTCTTTATGGCAGTGGTCGCAAACAAAGCCGTAGCTCCAAACCGTGTAGAGCATCGGAGCGAGCTTTCCACAGGCTCGGCAATGGGTGTCGTAGAGAAAATGCTCCAGGTCTTCTGCTTCTTCCAAAAGCCGATATACCGCCTGCAGATATTCTCCCGGATCAATCGGTGTGTTGAGGTTATAAGCGATGAACGCCGCCGCCGGCGAGAGATCGGAAAGAATAACCTTTCGGCCTCTTTCCGCAGCCGCAACCCCGGTCATCCCCGACCCGCAGAAAGGGTCGAGCACCACATCACCTGGGCGAGTGTAATAATCAATCAACAACCCGATCCCTTGTGGCGGCACCTTCGTGTGGTACGTATGCGCGTCATACACGTAGGTGTTTTTTCCCGCCGAGATGGATTCCAGGTAAGGCTCTTCGACCTCTTTGGCGGCAGTCGAAGGATTGCAGAAATCACCCAGATGCGGGTTGGGCGTCAAGTAGAGTATAGGCCTGAAGTCTTCAGCCCCTTCGGGGCGAGGCCACTTAATTGAGAGTTGCGTTTTCGCCATTTTTAGCTTCAGCAATAACCTGGCTGATCGAGACCGCATTCCGATCACTTGGTCGGAAAAATCTGGCTCAAGCCTGCGGTTCAAATTATACTGCCAACCGCTGTTCAACTTTTCCCAGGAGCATAGTATGCCCGAATCGAACAAGACACCATCACTCTCTTCTTTATCGAAACAGATGCTCGTAGAGGCGCAGCTTGAGAATCATCGGCTGCACGATACAAGAGCCGAAACGGCGGCGCAACTGGACGCCGTATTTTCAAAGGTTGATCTCGCCGACCGCCGTGTCGCCGTCGCCGTCGGCAGCCGCGGGATCGATCAACTCTCGACGGTGGTCAGCGCCACAATCGCCAAACTCAAATCGCTCGGCGCGCGCCCGTTCATCTTCCCCGCGATGGGCAGCCACGGCGGAGCGACGGCTGAAGGGCAGGCGGAGCTTCTGGCGTCTTTCGGCGTCACCGAAGAATCCGTTGGCGCGCCCATCAACGCTTCGATGGAGACCGTCGTGATCGGGCAAACTGAGAGCGGCATCCGCGTCTTCGTCTCGCGCCCGGCGCTCGAAGCAGACACCATCCTGGTGATCAATCGCGTCAAACCGCACACGGATTTCGCCAGCGAAGAGATCGGCAGCGGCTTGCGAAAAATGTGTGTGATCGGACTCGGCAAAGCCGACAGCGCGTTCGAAGCTCATCGCGCCGTTTCGCGCAACGCATACGAACCGGTGTTGATCGAAGTGTCGAGCTTTGTCTTGAACAAACTCCCATCGCTCTTCGGACTGGCGCTGGTCGAAGACGGTTATCACAAGCTGGCCCACATCGAAGCTTTGCCAGGCTCGCAGTTCGCGTCGCGCGAACCTGAGTTGTTAAGGCAGGCGCGCGCGTGGATGGCCCGGTTGCCGTTCGAGGAGATTGACGTGCTCATCCTCGACGAACTCGGCAAAAACATCAGCGGATCAGGGATGGATCCGAACGTCACGGGCCGCCGCAGCCATTTGGAGAGCGTCAATCGCCGCCAGCAGGTGCGCACAATCTACGTGCGCGGCCTGACGCCAGAAACGCATGGCAACGCCATCGGGCTGGGAATGGCCGACATCGTTTCAGCGCGGCTGGTGGAAGAGATGGACAAAGTCAGCACTTACACCAACGCGCTCTCGGCGATGACGCCGGCTTCGGTACGCATCCCGATGCATTTTGCCAACGACTCCGAATGTTTGAGCGCGGCGTTGCGGATGGCGGGCGTTGAAGCTGCGAACGCGCGTATCGTGCGCGTGCGCAACACGCTGGCGCTGGATCGCTTCGTCGCCTCTTCGGCTTACGCGAGCGAGATTGCCGAGCGAGACGATTTGAGCGTCTTGCAGCCATCAGTGGATTGGCGTTTCACGACCGGCGGAGATTTCGATCCCGATCACGACCTCTTCGATCAATAACCTCTCCAGTTCCGCCAATGACGCCGCCGGATGCGCTTGTCTGGCTCGCGCCACAAATCCGGTCATATTCGCCACAGCAAAACTGACGCCATTCAGATTGCGTTCCTGCGGAACGCCGGGAATCGAGCGCGGGTAACCGGAGGCGAAAAACGTGGGACGCGAATCCTCGATCACACAGCGATAAGTCTCGCGCGGACATTCCCAATCCAACCCGACGCCGATGACCGAAGGCAAACAGCCGGGCAGCGAAGGTTGATCATTCATTTCGCGCGCGGCGACGAGGGCGACGTTGCGCGCGACGGCGCGAGCGACAACCTGCTCGAACCGCTCGCAGTGTGATTGATTGATCGTACCGAGGCTGAGGTTGACGACCTGCATCTCGCTCTCAATCGCCCATTCGATGGCGCGAATGATCGTTTCCGCATTCGTGCGCAGGCTTTGATCGAAAACCTTCACTGCATACAACAACGCTTCCGGCGCCTTCTCCCGAATCACACCAGCCACAGCGGTGCCGTGCCCGACAAAATCCAGATAGTTTCCGCTCTCGCCGTCAGCTTTGAGGCAAACTCCGCCCGCCACGCCTCTGACGTGTGTGTGCGCCTGATTGACGCCGCTGTCAATGATCGCCACGCGCACGTCGCGACCGGTGAATTCGGCGAATGGAATCTGGGGTTGAAAAGGCATTCTTGATGAAGATTATGGCGCGCCGAACATCGCGGCCAGAGCGCCTTCGCGCGTGATCAAATCTTTCGGCGACCCGATCTGCGCGACCTTTCCACCATCGAGCGCGATCACCTGGTCGGCAATCTCAACCAGCGACATCCGATGGGTGATGATGATGGCGGTTCGGCCTCGCAACAATGACGAAAGCGTGGAGGCGACCGCCTGCTCCGTAATCGGATCGAGCGCGGCGGTCGGCTCGTCCAGCACAATCACTGCTGGTCGGCGCAACACTGCGCGCGCGATGGCTATGCGCTGGCGTTCGCCTGCCGACAACGCCAGCCCGCGTTCGCCGACCTGCGTGTCGTAACCGTCCGGCAAGCTTTCGATGAAATCGTGAATCGCCGCCGCGCGCGCGGCGACGATGATCTCTTCGCGCGAAGCTTCGGGTCGAGCGTAAGAGATATTTTCGGCGACGCTGGCGTTGAAGAGAAACGGCGATTGATCAACCAGCGCGACCACGCGGCGCAGATCATTCACCCACACGTCGCGCAAATCGCGCCCATCCAGCTTCACCTTGCCCGATTGCGGGTCGTATAAACGCAGGATCAGATCGGCGATGGTTGATTTGCCGACGCCGCTGGGGCCGACAATCGCGCAGACGCTGCCCGCTGGAATGCGGAACGAAACGTCGTCGAGCACCGTGTTCTCGCGGTCGTGCCGCAGCGTGACGTGTTCAAACGTGATTTCGCCATGCGCGCTCTTCATCGGCTTCGCGTCAATTCGATCTTCTACTTCTACCGGCTCATCGAGCAATTCAAAGACTCGGCCCAGCGAGACACGCGCCGTGGCCAAATTAGTGTAAAGCCCCATCAGACTCTGCACCGGCCCAAGCAGCCGCAGGTGATAAGCCAGAAACGCCACCAGCGCGCCAATGCTCATCACACCTTCGATCACCAAACTGCCGCCGTAAAGAAAAACCGCTGCGGTCGAAAGCGTCAGGATCGTCCCCGGCATCGCGCCCGCCAGATACGAAGTCAACTGCATCGCCAGCAATGACTCGATGAAGCTGCGATTGCGCTGGCGGAATCGGTTGATCTCGTGGACTTCAGCGGTCGATGTCACAACCAGCCGCATTCCCATCAACGTCTCGATCAGGAAGCTGCCGATGTCGGCGCTGCGTTCGCGCACCTGTTTGACCTGCGCGGTCAACCGGCGCTGGTAATGCCGCAACGCGACGACGCTCAATGGCACGAGCGCGACGCTCAAGAGAAACAACTGCCAGTTGAGCCAGAGCATGATCACGACGCTGCCGATGAGGAAAACGACGTTCGCCACCAGCGCGAGCATCGTGTCGGCGGCGACGCGTTGAACTTCGGCCACGTCATTGTTGAGGCGCGACACAATCTCGCCCAGCCTGGTTCGCGCGTAAAACCGCGGCGACAGCCGCTGCAAATGCTCGTAGACCGCCAACCGCATGTCGAATAACACGTCCGCCGACACGGCCACATAGCGATACGAAGCCAGGATGTTGAAGACGAAGCCGAACACGGTGATCACGATCATCAACGCCGCCACCGTAACCAGCGCCCGCAAGTTGCGCTGCAGCAGCGCCTCGTCAATCAGCAACTTTGCGATGTAAGGTTGAGCCAGACCGAGGATGGTCGAGAAGAGGCTGATGATCAGCACGAACACCAGCTTGCGCCAGTACGGCAGGACGTAATCGAGCGCGCGGCGGTATTCACGGTAAGGTACCGCAGACTGTCCAGTCTGCGGCGGGTCTGGTAAGTGGTCGTTTGGCATTCAATGGGCCTTCAGCGTGAGCCTTCCGCAGACTCACGCAGTCTGCGGTACGTCAACTTTGTAGTAACACATAAAACCCGAAGCGCAATGCTCCGGCGATTCGCGCAACGCTTTCGCGCGTTCGATGACGTGCAGCTTCGGCGTTCCAGCGCGTGTCCGATCAACGATGTCGCGCACCATTTTGACGCTCGCCATCTTTTTGAATGGCGCCGCTTCGCGCCCAACGATCTTCAGCGAAGCCACGCCGATGCGCTGGAAATCCGGGATCGCGCACAACCCGCACGGCCCATAAGGCAATCCTTTCGGCGTCGCGCCGCAGCCGTTGCCGTTCACGTACCACACCCATTCGCGGTAGTCGGTCAGATTTCGTCGCAGCCAGTTCTGCCGGCGCGTGGTGAAGCTGCGCCCGGCCCATTCAAACTTCGTTTCCATTTCAGAAAGGCTGGTGCAAAAAGCGCCGACCGTGTGATGGTGCGTCGTCGAACAGAAACCTTCTTCAAACGCGCAGCCGTCGTTGAGCATGAAGACCTCGATCTCGACCTCATCGCGCACGTCGTTGACGATTGCTTCGATCTCCTTGATCGTCAGACTCCGCGGCAGGATGATGCGCGAAGGATTGAAATTGAGCAGGAAGCGAATGGCTTCGGTATTGAGCGTCGCGGCGACCGAGCTGACGTGCAAATCGGCCGCCAGTTTTTCTTCGCTCAGCCGAAGCAGCAGGTTGATGTCGGTGATGATCAACGCATCCACGCCCACTTCATCTGAAAGTCTGTGCGCGAGTTCCATCACGAGCGGTATCTGGTCGGCGGTGTAATACGGCGAATTAAGCGTGATGAAGACGGGGAGGTTCAGCTTGTGCGCGTCGTCAACCAGTCGTTTGAGGTCGGCGTAACTTTCCAGGCTGCCGCCTTTCGGGCTGCGGCGGTTGAGCCAGACGGCGCCGGTGTATTTTTCCATCCACTCGCGCGGGACGATGCCGCAGTAGAGTTCTTCGGCTCCGGCGGCGGCGAGCATCTCCAGTTCGTCGTAAGAAGAGATCGGAGCAAGTATCTTCATCACAACTCCTTTAAATGTCTCAATTCAGAGCGGCAGATCAACAGCAATATGGAAATTATCAACCCAAAACGAATTCCGTGGTTCCCGAATCCTGATCTTCCGCCGAGCTTTTCGACGCCATCATAAAGTAGACGTGATAATGCGACAACAAATGTTATGATGGCCTTGCGGCCTACCCGATGGCGCCGCAGATCAAAATTTGTGAGGTGAAGATGAAGATGAATCCGCTCGTTCACATTTCCCATCCGTTGTCGAAAAGACCATTTTCTTCCCCGTACTTCAATAACTACCGAACATTCCCTCTCCAAATTTCCCGGCTGGCGTTGCTCCTATCGCTGCTATTCGCCTTCGCCACCCCGGCTCCCGCCCAGCAAACTTCCCCGCCCAAGCAAAATCCTCCTGAACAATCTTCCCCTCCCAAACAGAGCTTGCCCGAAAGCCTTACGGCATCGGAATTCTCCCGCCTCGTGCGTGAAATTTCCGAGGAAGATGGATATTTCATGTCGGACAATTTCACTTCCAACGAAACTTCCTACCTGCACGTCGTTGACAAGCTGCGGCAATTGGGCGCGGCGGGTGGAGCATACATCGGCGTCGGGCCGGAGCAAAACTTCACCTACATTGCGAAAGTACGCCCACGGATCGCCTTCATCGTGGACATTCGCCGGCAGGCGGTCATCCAGCATTTGATGTACAAGGCCATCTTTCACCTGGCGCCGACCCGCGCGCAGTTCCTTTCGCGGCTGATGAGCAAGCCATTGCCGAAAGAAGGCGGGCCGGCGGTTGACGCGCCAGCGAGTGAGTTGATCACTTTCTTCAGCAAAATTCCCGCGACCGATCAAGTGTATACCGCCAACTTAGCCGAGATTCGACGGATCATTCAGGAAGACTTCCAACTCCCGCTTTCAGACCGTGATCGCACGGCGCTCGAACACGTTTACAAAAGCTTTCGGGAAGAGGGCCTGGACATCTCGTTCAAACTGGATGGCGGTTATCAAGGTTCATATTTTCCATCGCTGAAGGAACTGATGGTCCAGACCGATCTGAATGAAAAGACCGGCAACTTCCTGGCCAGCGCGGACGATTACAACTTCATCCGCGATCTGAGCCGGAAGAACCTGATTATTCCGATTGTCGGAGACTTCGGCGGAACGAAGGCGCTCTCCGCCGTGGGCGATTACCTGCGCAAGAATGGATTGACGGTGACGGCCTTCTACACCTCGAACGTTGAGCAATATCTCTTCGACGGCGCGGCGTTCGACGGCTTCGTCAAAAATATCAAGAAACTGCCGATCAATGACAAAAGCCTGTTCATCCGGGCAGTGTTCAGTATGCGCTATTCGCATCCGGCGCGGATGCCTGGCCATATGTCGGTCACTTTGCTGCAGCAGATGAAAGTTTTTCTGAAGGATTCCGATGAAGGTCTTTATCCGAGCTACAGAGAACTGATCATGACGCATTTCATCGCGGCGGGTAAGCCCGAGTAGCTGTCCCAATCAGCGCCGCGAGCGGTAGCAAGCATGGCTTCATCAGTTGGTCATTGGTGAGACATCGCTCGCTACCGCTCACGGTACTGACCCGGCGAGTCTCACGCCGCGACCATTGGCAGTCTCGGCTGAAAAACCATTCTCGCTATGCGCCCGCTGCGCGCCTGCTCGAACAACGCGCGCAGCATCATCTCAGTGTGCGCGTAAAAATAGCTGTTGCCTTTCAGATAGAACTTCTGATCGCGGTTGCCGAACGGCGAGTTGGTGTAGGCGTATTCGAGCAAGTGCGACTGGCATTCGTGGCGACAGGGCGCGCCGGGTTGAAATTTGTCCGGCTTGCGATAGTGCAATCCGGCGGCCATGCAAATCCGGCTCGTGCTGATGAAACCGAACGGCAGATAGACGCTGATCTTCATTCCGCTCTCAGCGAAACTCAGGTCGTTCCCTTGCGGCAGGTTGTCCATTTCGACGACGTTGACGCCCAGGCGCGACAGAAAGCTCGTGTAGCTTTCGCAATCGAGGTTGGAACGTTGCAGCGCGTTGATCGTGGCCGTCGGCGAAGGCGCGGATGCGTACATCGTCGTCACGCGCGGATCGCGGAGCGATTTGTTGAGCAACCGCCCCTGCACGGGCGTGAGCGCCGGAAATTCGCGCCGCAATAAATTGAGCACCCCCCAATCGTTGAACACGACCTCGCTATCGCCCTCTTGCGCCAGCAAATCGAACAATGGCCGGAGCGCAACGAGGCCTTCGTTGCTGACGTAGGGAGTCAGCAACGTGAACTCCAGGTTGCGTGAACGCGCGGCTTCGATCGCGGAGCGGAGCGCAGCGGGCGATGGAATCAAATGTTCGCAAAATTCATTGCCGAACGCGCAGCGCGAGAAGCTGATTTGGCCAAAATGATCAGCGATCAAGCGTGCGGCGAGCGCGACGAACGGTTGGATCGTGGCGCTCGATTCAAACGCGACGATGCGGTCGAGCGACAACGCGCCTCTGAGATCGTCCGCGCCGCCAATGTGAAGTGACCACTCCATGACATTTGATGGTGGCGGTTATTGCTGCCCCAACGACCGGGTCGTATTCTCAACGACGCTCTGCTGTTTGGGAGGCTCGACGGGCGCTCTGTAGGCAGGCGCGCTATGCTGTGGAGGCAAGTATGCTTGTTGCGGCGGCGGCGGCACGACTTGCGCCGGTTGAGCCGGCCTCGGAGCCGGCGTGGTCTCTTCACCAAAGAGGCGGTAGTAAAGCATCCAGAAAATTCCAGTGAGAAAGATCGTCACCGGGATAACCAGCGGGCCTGGCTCTTCGACGCCAATCGCAAAGGCGAGGACCGGCACGAACATCACCAAACTGAAGAAAGTTATTTTCGCGCCTCGACGAATACCTTTCCGGCGATGTGAAGGCTCATTGCTTTGAGGTAGAGGCAAAGGATTGGTCGGAACGCCGTCGCGCGCGAGCAACTCGACCACTCCATCCAGACGTAAGCCGCAACTCGGACAGAACCGCATTCGATCAGAGGCTGGCAGATTACCGCATCTTGGACAATACATCGTAACCTCGTTTGTAGGGCTTGTGTTTATTGACGTGGACGGAGCACAAGCATCCCGGTGGTCATATCGCCATCGAAAGTCATCACCCGCTGGAGCTTGAACGTTTCGGCGTCGTAAACCTCGATGGTCGGCCCTGCGCCGTATATGTAAAGCTGTTTGCCGTCGCTCGACACCGTGAAAGAGAAACGCGAGCGGCTCTCGAACTCATGCTTCTTCGTCAGCTTGCGCGCCGCGATGTCGAAGACCCAGAACTCCGTGCGCCGCGTGGGTTCGGACGAGCCACCACCCAAAAACGCCACGGTGTATCCGATCTTGCGATCCGGCGTCAGTCGCAACCCGGTCATTCCCGTCACCGCAGGCCCGACCGGTGTGAAATCCAGATTGCGTGAAGCCAGATCGAGTCGCGCAATCCCGAAGATGCGGCGACGCACTACCGGATCGGTGGTGTTGAAGACCGAGGTCACGACACCAGCTTCCTCGTTCGGATCGTCGCCCGGGCCGATGCGGACCGGGAAAGAGCCGGGGTGTTGCGGCTTCGACAACTCGATCTTGTCCACCTGTTTGAAATCCTTGAGATCGAAGATCAGCACGTCCTCTTTAAAAACGTAGAGCAGCTTGCCATCGGGCGAGACGCGGTAACCGGCCATAAACCCGAACGGCGTGTCGTGTTCTTTCGGGAAGTCGAAGGTCTTGGTGATCTTCTTCTGCGCCAGGTCAATCACGGCGAACTTGGGCTTTTCGATCTCGAAGCGATCAATCTTTTTGACTGCGGCGTTGATCGTGCCGTAGAGCAACTGGTCGGTCGGATCGGGCGCGAAGCCGCGCATGCGGACGGTGCGTTCGCCTTCGTTGAGCGTGAAGTGGTTGATCACCTTGCGCGTGGCCAGATCAATCACTTCGACGCCGTTGGTCCAGGTGGTGACAAAGATTTTCTTCTTGTCGTAAGAGAGCGTGAGCGATTGCGGCGTGCCCGTTTGAAGCTGGATTCGATCAACGACCTTGCCCGCGGCTTCGTCAATCACCAGCACCTCTCGTGGCCACGTGCCGACGTAGAGCGTCCCGCCGGCTTTCTGAGCGGAAGCTGGCGGCAGCGCCGCGAAGATCGCAAATAGGAGAAAGAAGGCGAAAAACAGCGTCGGGGTTTTACTTTCTATCTTCATCTTCTCACCTGATTCCATTGATTACGACCGAGGGGTGGCGAGCGTCACTATCAACTATCAACTGTGAACTATCAACTGGTTTTTCAAAGTGATTTTGACTGTAAAAAACCAGTTGATAGTTCATAGTTGATAGTTGATAGTTGATGGTTTGCCCGCCGTCTCGACCTGCTCCGGTTCGATTTAAACAGACGACCCCGCCTTCATTCGCGCTGGCGATGGCCGCAAAACAGAGATTCAAGCCGCGCAGGTTGTCGCGCGCGTTGTTGACAGGTTCGCGGCCTTCTTCAATCGCGCACAGCAATTCAGCCATCGCGCCGTGAAAGCCTTCGCGGAACCACGTGCCTTCGAGCGCCGGCCTGGCGTAACCATCGGCGGTGTAAAGCGTGACGGTTTGTTCCGACAGGCTTGGGCCAATGCTAATGATCGTGCCGTTGGAACCCGCGACCACTGTTCGGTCTTCCTGACCGTGTTCGACGCTGGCGTTGAACGCGAGCGACGCCTGCCCTTCTTCGAATTCGATGATTGCCTGGGCCAGCATCGGCGGCTTCGCCCGCTGCCCCGCCGCGCGCGTGACGAAGGCCGCGACCCGCAACGCTTCCCTGTCCTCAAAAAAATGCGAGGCAAGATCGAACCAGTGGATGCCGAAATCGTAGAGCACGAGGTCGTCAACCTCTTCAAAGCGCGTGCCGATGATCCAGTTGTGGTCCCAGTGCACGCTAAAATACACGCTCATCAATTGGCCGAGCAAGCCTGTTTTGATCGCTTGCCGAATATAACTGAAATGCGGCGCCCAGCGGCCGTTCTGATTCACAGCCAGGTTGACTCCGCAGGCGTCAGCTAACTCGACTAACCGCTCGCCGACCTTCAGGTCAACGACGAAAGGTTTCTGGCTCAACACGTGTTTGCCTGCGCGCAAAGCGGCTTCGATGAGTTCGACACGATCTTCAGGATGCGTGGTGATGTCAACGACCTCAATCTCGTCACGCGCGAGCAACTCTCGATAATCGGTCGTGACGAAAGCTTCGGGATAGAACTTGTCCTGATATGCCCGCGCTTTGCTTTCGGTGTGGTCGCAGAGCGCAGTCACGCGGAAGCCGGCGTGGCGATAAGCGTTCAGGTGCTGCGCGGCGATGCCACCGCAGCCGATGACGCCGATCGCCGGGTTGTAGCTTTTCGGATTGCGCGGTTTGTAATCCAACGCGGGAGCGGCGATCTGCGCACCTGCCTCCGCCTTGCTCAAACCGTAATCGCTAGCCAGTGTTTCTGCCATCTCAATTCACCAACTTTACCGTGCGTTTTTCGCGCGCGCTGACGACCGCCGTGTCCACCATCTGTTGCCCGATGCGGCTCAGTTGCGGCGAGAGCGGGCCTGTCACCGGTTCGTCTGTTTCCAGGCAATGGATCAAATACTGGATCGGGTTCTGGTACGGCGGCAGAAGCTGATCAACCGGAATCTCGCGCGCCGGCCTGTGATCTTTCGTTTGAACGCGGACGACCGGCTCGAAATCGTAGCTGCTGATCGTGCCTGCGCTTCCAGTAACGACGAAGCCGCATTTCGGCTGCGGCTGATGTGTCCACGGATCGGTGAACGTGCCCCAGCGCGTTTCGTATTTCGACAGGCCGCAATCGTAGCGCGCGATGGTCACGCTGTGCTCATCAACCTCCAACCCGGCTGGCTCGTCAACGACGGTCGTGATTTCAATCGGCGCGCGCCCGTTGTGAAACCACGTTCCCAGCGTCACACCATAACCCAGATAATCGAGCAGCGAACCACCGCCGCTCGCGCGTTTGTAAAACCAACTGTGCGGCTTCCGCTCTTGGACTTCTTCCTCGCTGACTTCGACTTTGTCCGCCAAGTGATAAAGCGGCCCGCGGTTGCCGTCGTAGTAATGAACTTCGATCACGTCGCCGATCAGTCCCTCGTCAATCAGCCGCTTCGCCGTGCGATGCGCCGGATACCACGCGAGCGGCCAGTTGATCACCAGCGTTTTACCTGTGGCTTCCATCGCGCGGATCATCGCGTCGGCATCAGCCAGCGACGCAGCCATCGGTTTTTCGATCAGGATGTGGACGTTGAATGGCGCGACCTTTTCGACGTACTCGGCGTGACGAGCCGTCGCTGGGCAAAGGATCGCGATGTCGGGTTTCGTTTGTTCCAGGCATAGTCGGTAGTCGGTGAAGATTCTGTCGGGCGGGATGGAGAAGTTATTCGCCGCCGTCTGCATTCGCTCAGGTTGTTCATCGCAAATGCCGACGATCTCTGCGCGCGGATGTTCGTGAGCCATCCGCAGCAGATCGCCCATGTGAAAGTGGTCGAAGTTGATGCCGGCGATTTTCATATCGGTTAATGGTTGGATCTCTTACCAGCTAACCGCGCGCTCCACTTTCGCGCCAATCTCCCACCACGCCAGCCCACTGTGGCGCACACGAACCACTTTGCCCATGCGCTGCGCCTGAGTTCGGAACGAAGGATGGCGTAGGAAGCGGCGGACGTATTCGGCGGCTTCCTTCGGACTGACATCGAGATGAACCAGACAATATCCGCGATGGCGAAGCTCACGGTCATAAAATCCGTGATCTCTGGAAAAGAAAGTCGGACGCCGCAAGCGATGCAACAGTGGAATGACATTATTGCGATCTTTCATCCCAAACCAGCCGACGTGCATGCCAATGTATCGAAAACGAATCTTCCACGCCTCAAGTTGCTGGCGCTGGTGGGTGTCAATGTCTTCGTCGAGAATAATCATGCTGCCCGTCGCTGCTTCTGGGTTTTCTCCAACAGCGCCATGCTTGCCAGCCGAACCGCCTCCGCAATCGCTTCCTGGCTGATGCGCCCGTCATAAGCGGCTGAGATCCACTCCCAATCTTTGCCTTCGGCTACGTAAAAGAGGATGCTCTCAACCATAATGCGTGTGCCTTTGAAGGTCAGTTGCCCGTGACAGATCTCCGGGTCGGAGACGATGTATTGTCCGTATTCTTTTCGTTTTCTTGCAGCCATCGTTCGTACCTCATCGGATTCAGGCTTCAGCGACCGCCGTTGCCGCAGCGCGTGGTTGAAAATCACGGGGCGGCGTCAAACCTCGGTGAAGCGCAATGATAAACGCGGGATTCACTCTCGTAAATGAAAACGGCGCGCCCGCTCGGGGAGATGTAGAAAATTGACAACGCCCCGACCGCAATGCAGAATGCGCGGCGCCTGGCAAAACGTTACGCAATCATTCCAAATTCAGCACTCAGACAATGACGCGGAGGTAAAGATGCGAAGACTCGAAGGCAAAGTCGCGCTGGTGACCGGCGCGAATCGCGGCATCGGCCGTGGCATCGCCGAAGCTTTCGCCGCTGAAGGCGCGGCTTTGACGCTGATGGCTCGCGACGCCGCGCGGCTCAACGAAACGGCTGAAGCGTTGAAACAGAGCGGCGCCGATGTCCTGGCCGTCCCCGCCGACGTAACCGACGAGCGGCAGGTGCAGGAAGTTTTTCGACAGGCGATGGATCGGTTCAAACGCCTCGACATCCTGGTCAACAACGCAGGCACGTTTGAAGGTTACGGGCCGATTGACGAGCTATCGGTCGAATCGTGGGACAAGGTCATCGCCGTGAACCTGCGCGGCCCTTTCCTCTGCACCCGCGAAGCGTTCCGAATTATGAAACAGCAGCGCGACGGCAGGATCATCAACATCGGATCAATCGCTTCGCAGCGTGTGCGCCCGCATTCGGCTTCGTACAGCACGACCAAGCACGGGTTATGGGGATTGACGCAGGTGACGGCGTTAGAAGGCCGCGATCACGGCATCTCATGCGGAGTTTTGAATCCCGGCAACGTGCGGGTCGAAAAACGCGCCGGCGACCCCGAGCCGATGATGAACGTTGAAGACATTGCGCAGGCCGCAGTGGCGATGGCCGTGTTGCCGCCGCGCGTCAACATGCTCGAAGCGACCGTGCTCGTGATTGACCAGCCCTTCCTGGGGCGCGGATGATTGACTTGATTTTGCGAAGCGTGATAGAAGCTCACCTGTCGTTCAAACAATTCGTTCAACCAGTCATTTTCAAAAAGGCCGAGGCAAGCCATGCGAGTTACAAAAGCGTTGGTATTGGTTGTCTTCTCTCTCTTCCTTTTCCTACCGGACTTTTCAGCGAGTTCACGGACGCAATCGCCTGCCCAGGACAAACCGAAAGAAGCGCCGAAAGAAGCGCCAAAGGAATCGGATGAGGGCATCCCCGTCACCGATCAACTGACCATTCAAAAATGCTCCTCCTGTCACAAGCAGGACGAGAAGGGCCGATTAACCCGCATCTCCTACGAGCGGTTGACGCCCGAAGGCTGGCAGCAGGCGATCAAGCGAATGGTGCGTTTGAACGGTTTGAGCCTCTCGCCGGAAGAAGCTCGCGGCATCGTCAAATACCTGAGCAACTATCACGGACTGGCGCCGGAAGAAGCGAAGCCCGCGATGTATCAGGCCGAGCACCGGATGATTGACGAGACCGTGCCCGACGAGAGCATTCGCAACGCTTGCATCATCTGCCACAGCTATGGCCGCATCATCTCGCAACGGCGCACGAAGGAAGAGTGGGACCTGCTGATCAACATGCACATCGGATATTTTCCGGTAGTCGAGTTTCAAGGCTTCCGCCGATTCCCTCCTCCGCCCGACGCGCCTCCACCGCCGCCTGGCACTGACACAAGACATCCGGCTGATCGCGCTGTCGAATTTCTGGCCAAAACTTTTCCGCTGCAAACGCCCGAATGGGGCGCGTGGCGGGCGAACCTGCGCGCGCCGAAGCTGACTGGACGCTGGCTGCTGACCGGTTATCAGATTGGCCGCGGCCGCGTTTACGGCGAGGTTGTGATCGAACCCGGCGCAGCGGAAGATGAGTTCACCACGAAGACGAAGCTGACTTACGTCAAAGACGGCGCGGTCACGACGCGCAATGGACGCAGCCTGGTTTACACAGGCTACAGTTGGCGCGGGCGTTCGTCGAGCGACAAGAGCAGAGGCGAAAGCAACGGCGAGATCACGACAACCACCGACCCTGCCGAGCTACGCGAAGTGATGTTCGTCTCGCGCGATTGGTCGCAGATCGAAGGCCGCTGGTTCTGGGGCGATTACGAAGAGTTCGGGATTGACGTGACGTTGCGGCGAGTCGGAGCCGAGCCGCTCGTGCTTGGTCTTGATCGTTCTTCGATCAAATCGCCATCAACCGGTGAGCAATTGAAAATCTTCGGCGCGAACCTGCCGTCGGATTTGAAAGCAGAAGATGTGGATTTCGGCCCCGGCTTCAAAATCAAACGCATCGTCAGCGCAGCGAACGATCAGGTCGTCGTCGAGGTTGACGTGGCCGAAGGCGCGGCGCTGGGCAAACGCGACCTCGCCGTGCGACGCTCGTTCGCTCCGGGCGCGATCACGGTCTTCGACAAAGTGGATTACATCAAGATCAACCCCGACAAAGCTATGGCGCGGCTGGGCGGCGTGAAGTTCCCGAAAGGCTACCAGCAATTCGAAGCCATCGCGTGGAATCGCGGCTCCGACAACAAACCGCAAACCCCGGACGACCTGAACCTGGGGCCGGTTGACGTCGAATGGGCGATTGAAGAATTCCCGTCAATCTATGACGACGACGACAAGAATTACATCGGAAGCTTGAGCCGCACGGCGCTTTTCACTCCGGCGATTGAAGGGCCGAACCCGAAACGCAAATTCGAGCGGAACAATTATGGCGAGGTTTGGGTCGTGGCAACTTACAGGTCGAAAGATGCCGCAAAAGATGCGAAGCCGATGACGGCGCGGTCATACTTTGTGGTAACGGTTCCGCTTTACGTAAAATGGGATCAGCCGGAGGTGGCCAGATGACCTGCGCGTCAGTACCGCGAGCGGTAGCGAGCGTGGCTTCCCGGGCTGGCCTATTGATGGAGCCACGCTCGCTACCGCTCGCGGTACTGACGCGCAATCGGAGGGAGTATGAACAAGGCGATTTTACAGCCAGAGAAGAGTTATACATTTGCTGATTATTTCGAGTTGGCCTATCCCACAGAAGACGTGGTGGCGGAATTCGGATACCAATATGAGCTGACCAAGCTCGATTTGCCGCGAGGAGAGTTGGATCATCCGCTGGACGAGTTGCAGGCGATGTTTTACAAGAGACTGCCTCACGTCTCGCTGACTTCCGAAACGGCGAAGCGGGAGGTCTTGATCGCTCCGATCCTGCTGGAACTGCTGGATTATCTCGACCTGAAGATTGACATCGAATACCCGGTCTACGTGAGCGAGCGGTTGAAGGGGAACATTGATTATCTGGTTCGTTCGCAACAGGAGTTCGTGGTCGTGGAAGCGAAGAAAGCCGATATGGAGAGAGGCTTCACGCAATTGGCAGTGGAATTGATCGCCATGGATCAACGCGTCGAGGAAAAGCATGAGTTGTTGTACGGGGCAATCACGGTCGGTGATTTGTGGCGGTTCGGCGCGCTTCATCGGCAGCAGAAGCTGATCTCCAAGGACATTGATTCGTTTCGTGTTCCTTTAGACCTGGAAGACCTGTTCAAAGTTCTGCTCGGCATTCTGAAACCTCGTACCCCATAGCGAGAGTTTTTGGCGGAGGAAATACAATGCTCAACACTGTTCGCGCAATCGTCAAAGAGGGAAAGATAGAATTGCTGGAAGAGATTGATATTCCAGAGGGGACGGAAGTGCTGGTCACGCCACTGATTGATGAGACAGATTTTTGGTTGAAGGTCAATCGCCCCGCGCTTGATAGCGTGTGGGATAACGCGGACGACGATGTCTATGCCAAACTACTCACGTAACGAGGTGATTCTGGTTAGTTATCCTTTCACCAATCTGTCCGGCGCGAAAGTCCGTCCGGCAGTGGTGGTCAACACGCCGCACGTGTCGCAGGATGTCATCATTGTGCCGTTGACGAGCAGGTTGTCGGGCTTGTTGGCTGGCGAGTTCGTCTTAGCCGACTGGCAACAAGCAGGGCTGAACGTGCCATCGGCGGTGAAGCGAGGGCTTTATACGGCGCAGGATAGCTTGGTCGTGAAATCGGTTGGACAGCTTTCGCACACAGATGAAGCGGCTTTGGAAAAATCGTTGCGGGATTGGCTAGGCCTACATTGAGTGACCGCAATTTCTGCAGGATGTGAATGCAATGAATGCTTACAAACTCGGCGAATTTCATCTGTTTCAAGGCGGCGGTCACGAATACCTCTACCTCGTCCCCAGCGGCGCAATCTTCGCTCTCGATAACCTCTCTTCCGCCATCATCAACCGCCTCACTGAAGGCGAATGCGGAAAAGAAGAATTGGTCGCGAACCTGACCGCACAAGGTTTCATCCCAGCGGATGTCGAAGAAGCGATTGAAGAGCTTCATCAATCGCATGCCATCGCCAACGGCAATGGCTTCCCGACGGAAGTTCAAAAACCGCCGATGCCGTTCCCGCTGCAAACGCTGGTGCTGAACGTCACCAACCAGTGCAATCTCTCCTGCAAATACTGCTACGAATTCGGCGAAGACCGTGTGGCCACGCCCGAAGGCAAGCCGAAGTTTATGTCGGAAGAGACTGCGCGCGCCGCCGTGGATTTCCTGCTGGCCAATTCGCCCGGACGACGCGCCGTGAACCTGACGTTTTTTGGCGGCGAAACTTTGATGAACTTCAAGGTTGTGCGCTCGACCATCGAATACGCCCGTGAACAGGCGCACGCGGCTGGCAAATACATTGATTTCAGTTTGACTACGAACGCGACACTGCTCACGCCGCCGGTGATCGAATACCTGGCCGAGAATCGCGTCGGCATCACGATCAGCATTGACGGGCCGAAGGAGTTGAACGACAAGCTGCGCGTCTTTTCCAACGGGCAGGGCAGTTACGAAATGATAGCGCCGAAGGTCAAAGAGCTTTTGGCCAAGCACAAGTCGCGTCCCATCGGCGCGCGCGTCACGCTGACTTCGCAGGTGGTGGATGTCAAAGGCATCTACCGCCACCTGAAAGATGAACTAGGATTTTACGAAGTCGGATTTGCGCCAGTCACGACTTCGCCCGTGCGGCTTTACGCCATCGGCAATGACGGATTGAACAACGTGCTCGAACAGTTCACCGAACTGGCTTACGAATATCTGGAGTACGCGCTGCGCGGCGAGCATCACGGGTTTTCAAACGTCAACGACACGCTGCAGGAGCTTCACGCGGGCGTCAGCAAGTCGCATCCGTGCGGCGCGGGGCTTGGTTTGCTCGGCGTAGCGCCTTCGGGCGACCTCGCGCCATGCCATCGCTTCGTTGATTCCGACACACACAAGCTGGGGCATCTTTCGACTGGGGTTGACCGCGAGGTTCAGGCGGATTTCCTGGAGCGCGGTGGCATTCATCGCAAGCCTGAGTGCCACACATGCTGGGCGCGGCCTGTTTGTTCGGGCGGTTGTTATCACGAAGCCTACGTCCGGTACGGCGATACGGGGCACGCGAATTTGCATTACTGCGATTGGATTCGCGGGTGGACGGATGTCTGTTTGCGGATTTACGGTGAGATCGCTGCGCGCAATCCGAAATTTCTTGAACACTTCGACGAGAGGCGGCAGTAGTCCGACCGTGAGGGAGGACGTGGTCATCGTGCCCGCGTCCTCCCTCACGGTCGGACTACCCCCACAGGAGATCACTTATGAAACACATCAAGGCAATCAACCGCAAAGCCAAACGCGTTGAAGATTATGTCGCCGCTGAACACGGCGATGTCTTCGCGTTGCAGCAAGGCCCGCCGCCGCAACAACGCCCGCATTATCCGATGGGCTGTTCATTGGTCTTTTCGCCCGGATGGGAAGTTGATGCTACGGGCGGGACTGCGGGCTTGTGCCAGCCGGTCGAGCGCGATTTGTACGACTGTTACATCAGTTGCTTCTGGCCGGCGCAGGTGCCCGATCATTTGAACAACTATCCCGATTGGACCAGCAAGTGCGCGAGCGCGACCAAAGACTGGCGCAAGATTGATCTGGTATTTCCGTGAGGTAAGCGCGGAGAAAGTATTTCACGTCTGATGTCCACGCCCTGTGCGCGCTCACAGGGATTCTCCCAGGAGGACTGAGAAATGAAGAAAAAGATGTCCCGCGTAGCTTGCCTCGATTGGGCGCAACCCAGAGCCGGTCAGGCTCGTCTCTTATTCGTAGCGCGGCTGCTTTCGCTGTCCATTATCTGTCTATGCCCTTCGATCCGGCTCGATTCAGCGGCGGCGCAAGACAAAAAGATGACGGCTGATGATCTGGTTGCGCGGCACCTCGAATCAATCGGAAACGCGGAGGCGCGGGTGCAAGCAGCGACTCGCGTCGCCAGCGGGACGTCCAAGTTAATCATCCGCATCGGCGGGGCGGCGAACACCGACGGCCAAGCGATGATGGTCTCGTCGGGCGCGAAGTTCCGCTTAGGTCTGAAATTCGGGCTGGCTGATTATCCCGGCGAGGACATGGCGTTCGACGGCGCCAGGACCGCCACCGGGTTTCTGACGCAGGGCCGGCGATCCAATCTCAGCGTGTTTCTCAATTCACAAAATCTGCCGTTGAGGGAGGGGTTGCTGGGCGGCGCGCTGTCAACCACCTGGCCGCTGCTCCGCCTTGATCAATCGCAGCCGAAGCTCGATTACCGAGGGCTGAAAAAGGTTGACGGACGCCAGTTGCACGAAATCAGCTACCGTCCGCGAAAAGGTTCAACCGATCTTAAAGTCTCGCTTTATTTCGACCCCGAAACTTTTCGTCATGTGAAGACCAAATACGGTTTCGAGATCGGCGCCAGCATCGGCGCGCGCGAAGACCCAAACCAAAATCCGGAAAGCCATTACTCGCTCACCGAAGACTTCGACGATTTCCGCGCGGTGAACTCCTTGACGCTGCCGCACAAATACCGATTGCAATACAGCGCGGAGAGTAAAAACGGTTCCGCGCTCTACGATTGGTCAGTCACCATCAATCAAATTGCGCACAACACCAAGATTGATGACGAAGTGTTCGTCATCAGATAACACGAGGAGACAAGGAGACAAGGAGACAAGGGGAACTTATCGATCGTCCCCCCGTCTCCTTGTCCCCTTGTCTCCCCGTCTCCCGCTTTCAGCTATCTGAATGAGAGCTGGACTGTGTTGGAAGGCTGGTTGTCAACCGTCAACACCACGTTAATCACGCCGCTCCCGCTCAGAGTGCGAGGCAATAGGACGTTGGCTTGATCCAGACCGACGAAGCCAGGGGCGGCGAATCCGTCTTCGAACAAAGAAGGATTGAGCGTCTTCACCGTGCCGCCCAGATTGACGCTGATGTTCTGAGCGCTTGTGCGATTGCGGAAGCCCGTGCCGTAAAACAGCACGTAGACTGTGTCGCTCGCCGGACCGAGATCGATCGGGATGGGAACCAATCTGCCCAAACCGGAATCGAAGATAGCCACTGGCTCGAACGACTGCACACCGTTTCTGATGCGCAAGATCACCGCCGCCGCGACGCCCTGACCATTGGCGTTGGCGCCGAACAATCCAGGCGCCACCCTGGCGACTGTCATCACGCCAGTCCCGACAATATTGCCGTTGACTGCGATTGTAACCGTCGCCGCCCCGTCAGCTGTGCCCGGCGGAACCTGGTAATTGACCTGCGACGGGGCGACGAAGAAGAGTGGCGCGGCGCGTTCCATAAGAGTGCTATCCATCACTCTGACCGTCGTGCCGAGCAATGTGGTCGGCAGCGGCAGGTTGGTGGCCACCTCTACCCCAGTCGCCATCCCGACGCCGAACGCCGCCACGATTGATTCGGGAGCGATCCGCGCGCCCAGGAAGCTGGCGGCTGACACGCTCGCAACCGGCGCGACGACCTTCAACTCGGCGACGTTCGACACGCCGCCGCCCGGCGCAGGATTGAACACCGTCACCGGGAACGATCCGTTGGCGGCGATGTCGCTGGCGAGAACGCTGGCCCTCAATTGGGTCTGGCTGACGAAAGTCGTCGTGCGATTGTTGTTGTTGACACGCACGATCGCGCCGTTGACGAAATTAGTCCCATTGACCGTCAACGTGAAATTGGCGCCACCCGAAGCAGCCAGAGCGGGTTGTAGCCCGGTGACAGTGGGCATGGGGTTGCCCGTACCCGATGGGGTGATCGTGAATGTTTGCGACAATTGCGACGTGCCTCCGCCCGGAGACGGCGAAAAGACGGTGACTTGAGCCGTACCTGCGCTGGCAACGAGGTTCGACGTAACCTGGGCCGTCAGTTGGTTGGCGCCGACGAAGGCCGTCTGCAGCTCTTGACCGTTCCAGCGCACCTTCGAGCTGGCGACGAAGTTCGAGCCGTTCGCCGTAATAATGAATGCCGCGGCGCCTGCCGTCACGGAATTCGGATTGATGCTGTCCAACCTCGGAACCGGATTGGTGCCTGATATGATGCCGAAGGTCACGACGTTCGACACACCACCGCCAGGCGTCGGATTGAAGACGGTCACGCTCGCCTGCCCAGTGCCAACGATGTCCGTAGCCAGGATCTGCGCGGTCAATTGTGTACTGCTGACAAAGGTGGTCTGGCGGTTCGATCCGTCCCAACGCACTACCGACCCGTTGACGAAACCGGTTCCGTTCACTGTCAGAATGAAACCGGGGCCGCCTTCGACCATCGAGTTCGGGCTAAGACTGGAAACCGTCGGCACAGGATTAGGCTGATTGACAGTGAATGTCTGAGCGTTGGATGTTCCGCCGCCAGGGGTGGGAGTGAAGATCGTCACCTGAGCCGTTCCTGCGCTGGTCACATCGCTCGACGGAATCGAAGCCGTCAACTGCGTAGAGCTCATGAAAGTCGTCGGGCGGCTCTGCCCGTTCCAGCGAACGACCGATGATGGCGCGAAGCTCGTGCCGTTGACCGTCAACGTGAACGCGCCGCTGTTGATCAGGGCGTTTGTCGGGTTGATGCTGGTCGTAGTGGGCGGGGGATTGTTGCCCCCGATCGTGATCGTGCCGGTCCTCGTGCAAACCACCTGGCTGGCGCTGAGGCGGCGGATGCGGTTGTTGTTGCTATCGGTGAAGATGATTTCACCGCTCCCAGTGACGATGATGTTGACCGTTTGCGGCAATTGGTTCGCCATTCCTGAGCCGACGACTAACGGTGAGGGAGCGAGGTTAAGCAGCGCGCCGATGGCGGGGCCGCCGTCGCCGTCGTATCCGGGTCCAGACCCGGCGATTACCGAGGTCGTCATTGATGTGTCAATCCGCAGGATCTGGTGGTTGCCGGCGGTAAAAGAGACCGGACCATTGGTCACGTAAGCGTTCCCGTCCGCAGCTACAGCCACATCGCGCGGTTTGTTGAAGCCCGTGGCGTAAACTGTAAACGAACCGCCGCCCGATGCCGATTCGCGCAGGATCGAGCCGTCATCAAAGTTGGCGATATACAAACGCCCGCTCGAATCGAGTCCAAGACCGGTGTACTGCCTCTGCGCCAGGCTGAGGCTCGAAACCGAGCCTGTGTTACCGTCAATCTTGCGAACGGCTTTCTGGCCCACCTCGGTGACGTAGATCGTGCCGTTGGCGGTCACGACGATGTCCGAAGCGCCAAAGAATTTCGCGTTCGTAGCGAAGCCGCCATCGCCATTGCCCGGCTGATTCTCATCTGCGCCGCCAGCGATCTTCATAATGTTGCCTGGCGGAATAGTGATCGAGTTGCTTGATCCTGGAAAGAGAGTAACGCTGTTTGACGTAGTGTTGATAAACTTAATCACGCTGGTGCGGCGGCCGCTGAATGTCAGCGGGACTTGCGGGCCGCTCCTCGAATCAACGACGTAAACGCCCTGGCCGGTCACAAACAATCCCTGCGGCGTATCGAACGCGGCCTGAATCACGGGCACGCCGTCGTTAGCGCCTGTGCCGACGTTTTTGTTGACCGTGACGATTCCGCCCGCCGGAACGGTTTGAGCCGCCGCCGTGTTGGCAAAGATCGTAACCGCGTCATCACCGCGATTGACGAAACGCAACTTCGCGGAGATGGTGTCTGAAATCCACAGGTTGTTGTTCGCGTCAGCCGCTACACCGACCGGCGCGTTGAATGAAGCCCCAGTGGCCAGACCGCCGTCATAGGGTGAAGCCAGTCCGCTGCCGGCGACCGTCCGAATCGCGCTGGCAGCGATTGTCACTCCCCCAACCGTCACCGAACCGCCCGTCAGGTTGATGTAACGCACGCGGCCACGGCCCGTGACGCCCTGATCGAGGATGAAAAGCCCGTTTTGATCGCCTTCGATGCCCGCCAAGGGCGGCGTAGCCGTGCTGCCCAGCATATTGAATCCAGCGCCCGTCGCCGCTCCGTCATCGCCGCAATTCGACACCGAATAATCACAGGACTGTCCCGGCGTGCCGGCGATGGTCGAAACGCCGCCCGTCACGCGCACGATCGTTTGCTGATTGCCGTTGGCGACATAGACGGAGCCGCCGACGATAGCCACACCAGACGGATACGGGTTCTGATTCGTCTGTCCAACGATGACCGGAAACTGGTTAATCAATGAGGCGGCGCCGCCACTGTTAACGCTAATCATGCGCCCGTGGCCCGTGTCGGCAATGATCACATTGCCCGAGCCATCAATCTCAACCGCGCGTGGTTGAAGCAAGGGGATGTTGGTCGCGGGACCGGGCGAAAATGGGTCATCCGGTTTGGTCGTGGTTGAGCCGTTACCGGCGACGGCTGTTGGAGAGCCACCCGTCCCGGAAAGCCTGAAAACCTTGTTGGTCCCCGCAGTCGCATCACAAAAGTAAACATCGCCGGTAGACGTGTTGACAGCTAGACCGTTGATGGCGCTGCCCAGGTTCGAAGCGAGCGTTCCAATTCGCCCACTGCCGATTGATTGTCCCGAAATCGTGATTGAATTCGACGAGACATTAATTGCCCGTATCAGCCCGTCAAGCGAATTGGCGAAATAGACTAGATCGCCGCTGCTGCTGACCGCCAATCCGGCCACGGCCCCTAAATCGGCCTGCAAGCCAGGAGCGTTATCGCCGAGATTTTCGCCGCCGCCTGCAATCGTGCGGACGGTTCCGGCGGCGATAGCGCGGCCGCCGAGCGTGACGGATGCGTTGCTGATGTTGATGAATCGAATCAGCACGGCGCTACCGATTTGATCGGCGACATAAATGCCCCGGCCCTGCGGATCGCGCGCGATGGCGGCCAGGATGCCGAACGGCGTCTGCGCCGCCGGGTTCCCTTCGCCCAGCCCGCCCGCGATCGTGTCAATCGCCGTCGAACCGCTGCCGACGGAAGTCGTCAGCGTCCACGTGTACGCGCCGGCGGTCGCGTAAGCGTGCGTCGGATTCTGCTCGGTCGAATGCAACGTACCGTCGCCGAAGTTCCAATTGAATGACGGTTGCCCCGAACATCCCGACGGAGTCGTCGCCGCCGAGAATTGAACGGCGACTCCGTGCTGCCCCGTCCCCGGAACCGTCGCATTGCAATTCACCGTGCACCCTTGAAGCGGAGCCAGTGAGGCCGCATTGGCGTTGGCCGGCAAGACCGGGCCGCGCGATGAACTCGGCGGCAACCTCCTGATCGAAGCCGGAATAGTAGTTGCCCCGTTTTCAGCCTGCGTGCGGCGCGCAGCCAACCCCGGCCAGTCTAACTTCGTCGAGACCGCGATGGCGGCAACCAAGCCGATCAATAAGACTGAGAGTGCGATGGTTCTGATTTGAAGTGATTTTGTGGGCGATATAACGAGTAAACGTCGAAGGATTAGGCCCCTCAAGACAAACATAGATTAACAACTCCTTTTGCGGTTTTCGGGGGCAGCATCTGAAAGATACCAAGACTGGGCATACCACTTAGGCTACTTGTGGGCTACGAGCGTGCCGCCAGCCACTGAAGCGAACGGCAACAATCAATCTGAATTGTGTGTAGACATGTGTGAGCTGTCACCAGTGGGAGAACCACTATTCGAGGTGTCGGAGGTTTTCGGAGCAGCATGATTTCAAACAGATGGCTCATTATAAATGGAGCCGACTGCCGGACTTGAACCGGCGACCTGCTGATTACGAATCAGCCGCTCTACCAACTGAGCTAAGTCGGCTTGTTCGCGACGCGGACCATGAAGCTTTCGAGGTTCAATACAGTCACGGCTACCACCCCGATGGGTTTTGCCAGTGAAGGGCTTTTGCCAGTAAGGGCTTTGGAGGATAGCTTCCGGTTATTTGTAAAGATGCGTGAGGAATATTCACGCCGTAGCGTCAAACGCAACCGGCAATATACCTAACCGAATTTGATTGGTCAAACTGAATTTTCCGAAGGCAATCACCTCCGCCGCGCACGCGCCATCGGTCGTAAACAGGTGGACGAAAACACTTTAATCACTCGCCACCGACAGCGCCTGCTCCTTGTACTGCAACTGGTAGAGCTTGTAATAGACCCCGCGATGGACGAGCAGTTCCTGGTGATTGCCCATCTCGCGGATATCGCCTTTGTGCAGCACGATGATCTTGTCCACGCGCTGAATCGTCGAAAGCCGGTGGGCGATGATCAGCGACGTGCGCCCCTCCATCACCCGTTCGATGGCCTGTTGGATCAACTGCTCGGTCTCGGTGTCAATGCTCGACGTCGCCTCGTCCAGAATTAGAATGCGCGGATCGAAAGCCAGCGCGCGCGCGAACGAGATCAACTGCTTCTGTCCGACCGAAAACCCGGCGCCGCGCTCGCGAACTTTCGTCGCGTAACGGTCGGGGAGTTTTTCGATGAACCCATTGGCGTGAACCTCCCGCGAAGCCCATTCGACCCGGCTCTCATCAATCTCCCCGTTGCCCAGCCGGATATTTCCCGCCACGTCGCCCGAGAACAGAAACACGTCCTGCAACACGACGGCGAAGTTTTCGCGCAGCTTGCGCAAATCCCACAGGCGAACGTCAACGCCGTCGAGCAAAATCTCGCCGCGTTGAATGTCGTAAAACCGCATCAGCAGATTCGTGATCGTCGTCTTCCCGGAACCCGTCGCGCCGACGAACGCCACCGATTGGCCCGGCTCAACCGCGAACGACACGCCCTTCAAGACCCAGTCTTCGTCTTTGTAAGCGAACCAGACGTTGCGGAATTCGATGCGGCCAACGGCGCGATCGCCCGTCGCGGGCAATCGCGGAGCTTCGGGCGAAACGATCCTGTCCGGCGTATCGAACAATCTGAAGATGCGCTCGCTGGCCACGACCGCCGCCTGAAAGACGTTGTATTTGTCGCTGATGTCCTGGATCGGCTGCCACAATCGCTGGGTGTATTGCAGGAAAGCCACGAGCGTGCCGATGGTGATCGCGTTTTGGATCACCTGCCCGCCGCCGTACCAGACAACAGCCGCAATGCCGATGGCCGAGATCAGGTTCACCAGCGGATAGAAGACGGCGTAATAAAAGATCGTCTCAATGTTCGCCTGCCGGTACGACGTGTTGATCTCCGAGAACTGACCGAAAGCCTTCTTTTCGCGATTGAAGAGTTGAACCGTCTGCGCGCCCGAAATGTGTTCCTGAGTGAACGCGTTCAACCGAGCGATCTTCGTTCGCACCTGCCTGAAACCTTCGCGCGCGCCGCGCCGGAACCAGGCCGTAGCCGCAATCAGCAACGGCACGACCGCCAGCGACACGATCGCCAGCTTCCAGTTGAAATAGAACATCATCCCCAGCGCGGCGGCGATCAGCACAACGTCACCCAGCACTTCGACCAGGCCGGCGGTGAATAATTCGTTGAGCGAGTCAACGTCCGTCGTCAACCGCGTGATCAATCGTCCGACGGGGTTCGCGTCGTAAAACGCGAGTTCGATGGTTTGCAGCTTGGCGAAGATCTGCTCGCGCAGGTCGTACATCACCCGCTGCCCGATGGTGTTGAGCAGCACATCCTGAAAATATCCGACGCCGAGCGAGAGGGCGAGCGACACGATGTAGACGACGCTGAGCAGCGCGATCCCGTCGAACGCCTGATCCGGCCTCATCGCGCCTTCAGTCGCAGGCTTGATGTAATCGTCAATCGCCCACTTGGTCAGCAACGGCCCGATCTGCCGCACAAGATTCAATCCGACGGTCAGGACAAGCGCGATGACAACCAGTCGCCGGTAAGGGGCAAGGTAGCGGAACAGGCGGCGCGCGGCGCGAGCGTCGTAGATTTTGCCTAGTTGTTCTTCTTCGTGATGTGACGACATGAAATTAGCGATTCGACTTTGGCTTCCTGCTCTGATCACGATAATCGGAATGACCTTGCCTTCATCTTCCTGAAAGCGTTGACATCCGCAATCAACCAATTCTCAAACTTGCGGTTTTTGACAGCTATGCTGACATCTTGATAGCCCAGAGATTTGAAGGCATTCTCAAGCTCGGCCGCCCAATCGCCCGGGCAGTCTTCACGGTCTTCGTGATCTACCAAAACCACCACTACATCAGCCTTTTGTTTTTTCAAGATCGCAATTTGGCCGGCTGCTGATCGAGCAATCTGTTTCGCTGTGCTTTTGGGTTGTATATCTGCGAATCGCGGATCGAGAAGTACGGTTCCCTCTATCTTGATTCGGCGGGTGATCAGTTTCAGCGCCTGCGATTCAGCGTCGCCATCCACCACCATTCCAATCTTCACCATACGCCTCCCGGGACGGCCTGACCGATAGCTCCTGAGTCCAGAAAATCCGCCAGTTGGAACTCGCCATTCTCCCAACTTTCTTCCAGCGTGGGATCGATTTCCGTGAGTTTTCGTAACTTGCTCTCACCACCTTCGCGGTAAATTATCCAAACCTCTTCAGGTTTTAGTCTGTTGACCAAAGTGGGAGAGTGGGACGTGAGTATAACGCTCTTAGATTTGCTCACTTCACGCAACCGATCCACGACCACTCTGAGAATCCAGGGGTGGACTGAGTTTTCAGGTTCTTCAATCAACAACAGGCTACTGCGCGAATCCACTGCGGCAACCAGCGATGCCAGCGCCTGCATCGTGCCATCCGAGACCTCATCAGCCCGCCAGGGGCGACCCAAACCTTCCTCATAAAAGAACAGTCCCAAAGTTTTGGTGTGCAAATATTCAGTAGCAATCTCGGTAAGCCCCGGCAGAACATCTCGCATCCCGGACATCACTGTCGCCCATTGTTTAGGCCGTTCCTTCTTAAGCCAGCTAACGATAGCCGGAAGATTATCCCCATTCAGCGATAAAGACGGGTTAGGAGTGGGAACGCCAGGAAAGCGAGAATGTGAAGGCGAAAATTGATATGACCGAAAACCGGAAACCAGGCGCGAAAAAGCGTCAAGCTGCGCCCGCGAAAAAGACTTCAGGAATAAGTCTTGATCACCCAAGCGCGGAGATTGGCTGACTTTCTCGTAACGCAGAAATTCTTTTGTCCATTCGCCCTTCTTTTTTCTCACCACTGAAAGATTTCTTTCGGAGTCCCGGCTGACACTTAAAAACTCGGAGAAAGCTATTGAACCAGTTCCATTGCGAGCTTCAGAAGCTCCCAGGATTTGAAAACTTTCTTCCACGACTTTGAAGCTTGCGCTGATACCCGTTCCCAAAGCTGAGACTGAGAAGCGATGAATAAATCTGGCCGGGCGGTCATCCGGTAATAAATGAGCGCGCAAGTCGTTTGGACTAAGGTCAAGCGCTATTTCAAATGACAATGGAACCTTCGAGCGCCTCTTGTGCCTGAAGGCGATATTTTCATATCCCCCTTTTCGCGCTATGGCCGGCTCCAGACCAAGCCCATAAACCTCAGAGAGAAAGTGAACAGCGCTGGCCAAATTCGACTTGCCAGCCGCGTTCGGGCCGATAACCGCGGAAATCGGTGAAGGCGCAAAAGTAATATCACGCAGCGATTTGTAGTTACGAATTGATAACTTATGAAGAAACATCAAGCTAAACCTCATCCTCCACGACCACCTCGTAATGAATGACCTGCCGGTCGTACCGCAGCAGCAAGGGGATGACCTCGTCACTGACGACCGCCTTCTCCAACTCGGCTCCGGCGAATTTTCTGATAGCGTCGAGCGACTGCCAGAAAGTGATCACAACGATCTCAATGCCATCCGGTGTCGCGCGCTCCAATAGCTTCGCGCCGGCATACCCATCAACCTCTCTCAAAGCTGACAGGACCTGGCTCTCGAAGTGGCCGGCGTAAACAGGCGCCTGAGCCTGCGTGGCCTTCGCTGTCCATATACGAGCGATCATTTGACGCCACCTGCGTCGCCTCCTATCACGACTGCCCAGGGTTGGACTTCCCATCGGAAAACCAACCCGTTGATCACGTAAGGATCGTTTCGAGCGAAATCTTCGGCGACCGACCCATCCTGCGCGCCAAACACCAGCAGCGCCCGATCTGCCGGGTCGCCCAACGCGCCGGCTAACAGCAACTCGCCTCGCTGCTTCGCCTCGCGCGCCAGCCGAAGATGCTCTTCACGGAACGGAGTTCTGCGCGAAACGAAGCCTTCCACCACGTAGTAGATCAACGCAAAGTATTTCATATCGTTTTGCCTTCGATTTTCAGCCAACCTGATTTCGCCCCAGATCACGGCTTGCGCTCGGGTTTCTTACCGTCGGGCGCCTCGCTCTTTTCTTCCGAAGCGGAAGCCAATCCTTCAGCCAATTTGGCGAACATCTCTTCCATATCCGAAGTCAGCAAGGCTCGCCAGGCGCCGCCTTGTCGCCTGAAGCTGATCAAATCAACCTGGGTCGTTTCGGAACCGGCGATCTTGATCTGCGTGCGGTAAACGACATGCACCAGATCGGAACGTTCAGTCACCTGTCCCAGAACCGTGTTGGTCGAAGCCGCCAGCGCGGTCTTCGCATCCGGCGACGCCGACAGAATGAAATTCCAGAGCCGCTCGAAGACCGCGGTTTCACTAAGCTGATCGTACTCGGCGTTGCTCTTCAACTTGAACACCATCTTTGCGGCCTCGCCGGATTTATCCGCTCGGATGATCGCTCCGAAGATGCGCTTCATCGACGCCAGCGCGTCCGGGTGCATCAGGCTCGCGCACTTCTCCCAATCGCCGGCCTGGATGGCGGCGAAGTAGGCTTTGGCCACGGACTCTGGCGTTTCTTGAGTGGTTTGCCCGGAAGCCGCTGTCGCCAACGCAAAACAGGCAACGAGCGCGAGGACTGATTTCAGAAGGAAGTTTTTCATTGATGTTTCACCTCTTGTTTTTATGGAGTACGAAACCGACCTTTAACTCAATCATCCTTCGGATCGAAAGGATCGACCAAACTAAACCAATGCTTCTCCATCCGCCCCAGAAACTCTTTGGTTATTGGATAACCGGACGCCGAGCCGATGACTGAATCAATGCTACACTTCGGACAAAGCGCGGTCTGATCCTTGTCAATCCACCTCTCAATCTGAGACGGCGCGAAAATGGCCAGGCAGTAGAAACAGCCGCAGACCTCGCTAGCCATCAATTCCGTGCGGTGATAGCTGCTGGCGCGGTGCGCGCGAATGCGATCTGGCGCTTCCATCATTACGCGGCTTTCTTCTTCTTGGCCATTTTTTTGTACGCCGGCGAGTGCGCCTGAATTTTACTCACCGCCTCAGGACTGTAAACCTCTTCACCGCAATTAGGGCATTCGTGAAACTCCAGATCAGGGACGGTATAGACCTGCCCCTCAAACTCTCTGGTCTGATCCTTTCTCACCAGCTTAATCTTGTCGCTGCCACAGGTCGGACAGACTGTGATTTTCAGCCGCTCCGGCTTTGCGAATGACGTAGAATTTGATTCGATTTTTCGAATTGCTTCTGCGTCAAACAGTTTTTCTCCACAGTCGGGGCACTCGTGAAATTCCAACGCCGACACGGTGTGGCGCTGTCCCTTGACTATTCGTGAGAGGTCACGCTTCACCTTTTTGATGTTACTGCTGCCACAAGTAGGGCAAAAAGTGATCTCGGTCATAACTTCTACCTTTCGCTACAAAGCTCTCTTGGAAGAGATCAGGAAGTAGAAGACTTCAGCTTCTCCTTCTTTGATAAACTTGCCTTTGGTGTAAACCAACACTCCTTCAAGGTTCACACTTTGAATGATGTACAGATATTCAACCGCGCGTCTGCGATACGGATTTCGTGAGCGGACTTTTTTGTAAATCGCCGGCGCATTGAGAATCGCCTCTTCGACGTCAAGCTCGGTCAATCCATCCGCTTCCATTTCCAGTATCGCCTTCTTACTGAATCTGGTGCGCTTCTGCAGGACCGCGCGCTTGATCCGAATTAGGATGTCACTCTGCTCTCTGGCCATGATTCACATTACCATCTACCATCAACTCGCCGCTAGTTCTTCCTCCAACAACTGCCGCTCATACAAATCAGCATAAGCCCCTTCAAGCCGCATCAACTCCTCGTGCGCGCCGAGTTCGACGATCTTCCCGTGATCCAACACGCAGATCAGGTCGGCGTCCTTCACCGTTGAAATCCTGTGGGCGACGATCAGCGTCGTCCGCGAACCCATCACTCCGCGCAACCGCGACAGAATCTTCTCTTCGGTGTAAGTGTCTACCGCCGAGAGCGCGTCGTCGAGGATCAAAATCTTCGGCTCGCGGATGATGGCGCGGGCAATCGCCGTGCGCTGCTTTTGCCCGCCCGACAGCGTGATGCCGCGTTCGCCGAGGATGGTTTCGTACTGCTTTGGAAAATCTTTCACGTCATCAGCCAACCCCGCCATCTCAGCGGCCCATTCGATCTTTTTGTCCAGCGGCTGATGGCCGTTGTGAATTCCGAAGGCGATGTTTTCGGCCAGCGTCTCGCTGAAGAGGAAGGTCTCCTGCGGCACGTAGCCGATGTTCTCGCGCAGTTGTTTCAACGGGATTTCGCGGATCGGGCGGTCGTCAATCAACACCATTCCCGCTTCGGCGTCCAGCAACCGCGGGATCAGATTCATCAGGGTTGATTTGCCCGCGCCCGTGCGGCCAATGAAGGCCACGGTCTGTCCCGGCTCAATCACCAGGTTGATGTCACGCAAGACCGGCGGCGAATCCGGCGAGTACCGAAAAGTCAGATCACAAAATTCGATCTTCCCCTTCAACTCCCCTTCTCCCCTTCTCCCCTTCTCCCCTTCTCCCACTCTCAACTCCGGCCCATCCGCAATCGCTGGCTCAGTTTTCATGACCTCGTGCATTCGTTTCAAACTCGCCGTGCCGCGCTGAACCATGTTGGTTACGTATCCCATCGCAATCAACGGCCAGATCAATTGCTCCAGGTAAAGGTTGAACGCCGTGAATTCGCCGATGGTCATCCGCCCCTGCGCCGTCTCGTAGCCGCCGATCAACATAATCGCCGCGAATCCCAGCCCGATGAAAAACTGCATCAGCGGATGAAAGACGGCCGACAGCTTCACCAAGCTCAGGTTGCGGTCAACGTACTGCTGATTGAGCCGCGCGAATTCGTCCATCTCTGACTGCTCCTGGGCGAACGCGCGCACGACGCGCACGCCCGTCAGGTTCTCTTGCGCGCGCGCCGTGATGTCCGAAAAGAACTCCTGAATCTTCTCGAAGCGCACGTGAATCTGATGGCCGAAATATTTCACCGTCAACGACACGAACGGCATGGTCAGCAGCAGGATGACCGTCAGCTTCACGCTGATCTGAAACATCAGCGGCAGGATGATCAGCACGCGGAACAACGTCTGCTCGCTGTACATAATCGCCGGGCCAGCGATCTGCCGCACCGCGCCCAGGTCGTTCGTCGCCCGCGCCATCAGGTCGCCCGTGCGCTGCTGCTGGAAGAATTCGAGCGGAAGGTTTTGCAGATGGCCGTAAAAATCCTGCCGCAGGTCGTATTCGATGTAACGCGACATGTTGATCAGCGTGCGGCGCTGAAGGAAAAGGAAGACGCCGCTCGCGAGTTGCGCGCCGACGATGAGCGAAACATATTCGAGCAATCCCCAGCCGGTTGCGCCCGGCGAGCCAAGATAATCAATCGCCTGACCGGTGTAGCGCGGCGTGAAGATGCCGAGCGTGACCGAGACGAGCACGAACACAGTGCCTGCAATTAAGCGCCAGCGGTATTCCTTGAAGTAATAGAAAATCCAATCGCGCCCGGTTTCAAATTTGTTTTGACTGGTCAAGCTTGAACCTCTAAGAAGACCGCAACGAACGCGCCACCAATCCCAGGCCCGCCGCCAACAGGCCGAGTGTGATCAAAGTGTTCGTCAGGCTGGTTGGGCTGAAGAAAATTTGCAGATTGGCGATGATGCCGACGATGATGATGACCACGCCGCCGAACGCCAGTACCCATCCGATCAGCGAGCGCCCGTCGAAAAACAACAGGCCGATGCCGAGCAGCAACGGGATCAACGACAGGCCGAAAGCATTGTATCCCCACAATTGCCAGTAGCCGCTCACCACCGTCACGCGATTCAGAAACAGGTAGCCTCCGGCGATGACCATTCCCAGGCCGAAGATGAATTGGCCGACTCCGCCGGGAGTGCCGCCCGCGCCGCGAATGTCGTTCTTGTTATTCATTGTCTTGTCCGGTTGAATGCTGTTATTGACCCAATGCCAACGGCATTTTACTTTATCCGCCGCCGCGAGCGGTAGCGATTGACCGTTGGCTGCGCTGAAACTAACCTTCGACTCTTCCAACCATGAACAAACAGGAATCATTCGATAAATTAACCGCCGAAGCCGCCGCCTGCGTCGTCTGCGAGCGGATGCGCGAACGCCAGGCCGTGCTCAGCCACCTGAACGGCTCGCTCAACCCGCGCGTGATGTTCATCGCCGAAGCTCCGGGCCGCAACGGCGCTGACCGCACGCGAATTCCTTTTCACGGCGACACGTCGGGCAAAAACTTCGAGCAGCTTCTGGCTTCGATCAAACTCACGCGCGACGACATCTTCATCTCCAACAGCGTGCTGTGCAGCCCGCGCAAACCTTCCGGCGCGAATGACAAACCCACTCGCGGTGAGATTCGCAACTGCTCCGGTTTCCTTCGTCGCCAGATCGAGTTGATCAACCCGCCGGTCATCGCCACGTTAGGCGCAGTCGCGCTCGACGCTTTGCGTTTGATCAAACCACACGACCTGCAACTCCGCCAGCACGCGGCGAAGATCCTGCGGTGGAACGGGCGACTGCTCGTCCCGCTCTATCACCCAAGCCCTCAGGTCATCATCACCGTGCGAACGCTCGACCAGCAGAAACGCGATTTTCGCGTGTTGCTGAAAGCGATCAGGCAATCAGCCGCAGCCTGAAATCTTTCGACCTGTGCAAGTACAAAAAAGCCTGACAGAAAAAGTGGGGCAGAAAAAAAATAGGAACGAGGCTGGATATCTTTATTTTTCTGCCCCTCTTTTTCTGTCAGGCTTTTGCTTCGTCAGGTACTTGCACAGGTCGAAATCTTCGACCTGTGCAAGTACAAAAGAGCCTGA
>Ga0187892_10001822_pt1 | contig 46436 bp, 56 predicted proteins | sample MA1701073metaG_FD_139345 | JGI IMG/M metagenome (GOLD analysis project Ga0187892, IMG submission 139345) | Bio-ooze microbial communities from a basaltic lava cave in the Kipuka Kanohina Cave System on the Island of Hawaii, USA - MA170107-3 metaG ...
CTCGCGTCGCTCATAACGCAATTCCGCTCTACTCATAATGGGGCCGCTACCTTGAAATCATCTTACTGGACATCTTGTCAGTATGCCATTATGCTGAGACTTGCGCAACGATTAATAATACTGTCCCCGCCGCGCTGGAAGGGCGCAGAACAAAGCGCGTATCGCGACCGATGCGCGAAAGGCGTCTCCTTGCCGTGCCGACAGATTTCGCGCATCCACAGAACGGGCGCTTTTATAGCGGCGGCAAGCATGCCAACCAAGGCAAAGCTTCTACACGGCGACGGCGTGAAAGTCGTTTCACTTTGGACCCAATGAAGGCTTAAGAGCGCCTTTGCTTTTCTTCTTCCAGTTCTTTGACCAGGATTTCCAGGCGCGCCGCGATGCGCTCGAGTTGATAACGCGTGGCAGAATCCTCGCGGCTCGCGATATCGAGCTGGTTTTTGGCTAACTCCGTCTCGCCGTTCAAATAATAGAATTCTGCCTGTGCGAGATGTGATTCCACGTTGGATCCGGCCTGTCCCTCGGCGCGCGCAAGCAAGGCATAGTAAGTCACCGTCGGATCGTGCCGCTGGGCATAGAGCTGGAGCAGTTCTCGTGCCTTGCGGGTCCTGTTCGCCTCGAGCAAAGCCTCGACATAGGCGAGAATGACAGGCTGGCTGTCTGGATAAAGCGAAAGAGCTTTGTCGTAGAGCGATAGTCCTTCCGCTGCGCGGCCGTCGGCGATGGCAAGCCGCGCGGCAGCCAGAGCATAGGCGAGGTCTTGCTCAGGCGAGCGCGCTAAGGCCTCTATTTGCACCCGCGCCTTACCGTATTCGCCAATGGCAGTGAGCGCCAGGGCGTAACCATAGCGTGCCACATCTTCCCGATAGAACTCCCCTGAGCGCAGTGACTCCTCGTAATATCGTAGCGCCTCAGCGGGTTCTTGCGCCGTTGCGACGGTGAGATTTGCCCGCATCAAGTGATAAGAGAGGCTGTCCGTGTGGGTGATCGGCGGGTACTGAGCGACCCGATTTCTGGAATCGGCGATGCGGGAGACGGTGACCGGATGGGTGCGCAAGAATTCAGGGATATGTTTGGGATCGGTGAGCCGGTTGGCGAGCTGTAGCCGCTGGAAGAAGCTAGGCATACCGGCCGGGTCAAAGCCCGCGCGCGCCAGGAACTGGATCCCCACCCGATCGGCTTCCTGTTCGTTGGCGCGGGTGAAATCGATTTGATGCTGGGTGCTACCGGCGAGTACCGCCGCCAACGCCGCTTGGCCGGCCTGCGGGCTTTGGGTGCCGAGCAACAGCGCGCCCAACATGGCCGCAGCCACGGGAATGCTCAGCTGTCCCGCGCGCTCGAAGGTACGGGCCATATGCCGCTGGGTCACATGGGCGACTTCGTGGGCAAGCACGCCCGCTAACTCGCTTTCGTTCTGGCTGTTCAAGATCAAACCCGTATGCACGCCGATGTAACCCCCAGCTGCGGCAAAGGCGTTGATCAAGGGGTCTTGGACGGCAAAGAACTTATAGTCCTTTCCTCGATCATCGCTTTGGGCGACCAGCGAGCCGCCCAAGGTTTGCAGATACTGCTCCACCTCCGGATCATCGATCAGAGTCGCTTGGCGTCTTATTTCACGGAAAAACGCCGCCCCCAAGCGCCGTTCTTGCGCGGGCGAAAGCGCCGCCCCGGAGGAGTCGCCAATCTCAGGGAGATCAAAGGCAGTGGCAGGGAAAGCGCCAGACAAAAGCAAGCAGACGGTGGCGAGTGGTTTAATCAAGATGAATGCGAACGTGCCGAGTACCTTGCTAGACAAGCTATTGCGCACCAGAGTTCCGATAGTGCCTTGATGAGTTTGATTATATACTCGTTTTCAAATCCGATGTCGCAATCGTCGTATCGGTATCTTGGGGAGGAGGCGAAAAATGGCTAAGCGGAACGTCTTTTACGCCCAATCGGGCGGGGTGACGGCGGTGATCAACGCCACCGCCTGCGGGGTGATCGAGGCTGCTCGGAAGCACGGCGATGCCATCGGGGCGGTTTATGCCGGGCGCAATGGGATCATCGGTGCGCTGACGGAGGATTTGATCGATACCTCTCAAGAGTCCGATGAGGCCATCGCGGCCCTCAAGCACACACCGGCTGGGGCCTTTGGATCTTGTCGCTATAAGCTCAAGGGGCTGGATGAAAATCGAGCCCAGTATGAGCGGCTGATCGAGGTCTTCAAAGCTCATGACATCGGATACTTCTTCTACAACGGCGGTGGCGATTCTCAGGATACCACTCTCAAAGTCGCGCAACTCAGCCAGGCTCTCGGCTATCCGTTGGTCTGTATCGGGATCCCAAAGACGGTCGATAATGATCTGGCCATCACCGACAATTGCCCCGGTTTCGGCTCGGTGGCTAAGTACGTGGCGGTGTCCGTGCGCGAGGCGGGATTCGATGTCGCTTCCATGGCCAAGACTTCCACCCGGGTGTTTATCCTGGAGGTGATGGGGCGGCATGCGGGCTGGATCGCGGCAGCCGCGGGGTTAGCGGCTACAGAGCCGAGCGATCCGCCCCACATCATCCTGTTTCCTGAGATGGCATTTGACCAGCAACGCTTTTTGGCGCGCGTGAGGGAATGCGTCGAGCAATACGAGTATTGCGTTATTGTGGTCTCGGAAGGGCTTAAGAATGCCGAGGGCAAGTTTCTATCCGAGGCCGGCACTCGAGACGCCTTTGGTCATGCGCAGCTAGGAGGTGTCGCGCCCCAGATCGCCGCGCTGGTAAAACAGGCGCTGGGGTTTAAATACCACTGGGCGGTCTCCGATTACTTGCAGCGCGCGGCGCGGCATATCGCTTCGGCGATCGATGTGGCGCAAGCCTACGCCGTAGGCTATGCCGCGGTGAACATGGCGCTAACGGGTAAGAATGCGGTGATGCCGACGATCGTTCGCAAGTCGGATCAGCCTTACCAATGGGAGATCGGAGAAGCGAGGCTCGAGGACGTCGCCAACGTCGAGAAGAAAATGCCCCGCTCGTACCTCACCGAGGACGGCTTCGGGATCACCGAGGCGTGCCGTCGATACCTGGCACCACTGATTCTGGGCGAGGATTATCCGCCTTACGAAAACGGCCTCCCCCAATATATCCGGCTGAGAAACGAATCCGTCTCGAAGAAACTCAATACGAATTTTAAGGTGTAAGCACGGCGGATTCGTGATCTGCGAGCGCCCCGATCTGTTCCCCTCGGCTAGCGCGGCACGAGTCTTCCAGAGCTTCCTTAGGGCGGTAATGCCGTTTCCGCAATGATCCGCAACGGTGCGCCACTGCCCCTACCTATTTTCATGGGTAAAGCGAGCACGCGAAATCCGCTCGCAGGCAGCAAGTCGAGATTGTGCAGATTTTCGAGTCCTGGGATATTCGCCCCACCGAAGATCCGGTGCGCCAAAAACTCTTTTGACTGCCCGTGATCGAGGCTCGCGGTATCTAGCCCCACCGCGTGAATAGCTCGCTTTGTGATCAAAAACAGCGCGGCTTCTTGGCTGAAACCGGGGAAGTGAAGATCACCCGTGTCCCCGGGCTTCTCTGAGCCTAAATAGCGTTTCTTATCGGGCCAGAATTTTTCCCAGCCGGTACGCACAAGTACGATCGCGCCTACGGGGATGGGGCCGTGTCGCTCTTCCCAGGCGATGAGATCTTGCTCAGAAATTAGATAGTCCGGGTAGGCCTTGGCAGAGACATCGACTTTGATTCCGGGGCCGACGAGGTGGGTCAACGGGATCTCATCAATGGTCCATTTCCCTTTGGCAAAGTGAACGGGCGCATCGATGTGGGTGCCGCCGTGTTCGGAAGCGCTGTAGTCATGGGTTTCGTACCAATATCCTTTATCGGTTAGGCCCTTGTGAACGACATCCAACCGAAACGATCGATTAGTGGGCCAATAAATAGTGCTTTGATCAAAGGGGTGGGTCAAGTCGATGAGGCGCACCCTCTCTTCCGCTTCACTACAGGAAAGTATTAGGATCCCCAACGAAGTCACGATCGATATCGATGTCTTGAGAGCAGGCCGCATAAAGCATTTCCTCCGTCGTACGATGCAAGAAAAACTTAAGCTTATTCTCCTCGCTACGGCGATAGCAACAGCGTTTTTGGCCTCCCCACAAAACACAACGAACTGGGGATCCCTGCGTGTTGAGGCCGCCGAGCCGCCGCCGACGGGAGTTTCAGCGGAAAACGCAAAGACACCGCAAAAGCGATGTATCGAAGCCGGATGCGCTCGCGAGATGGACAAATCCGGGGGGATGGTGCTTAACGAGAACAAGGATAAGCTTCCGCCCGCTTGCTCTTCCGTGCGCGAGGACGTTCAGATCACGGTCAGGGCAGGCCGCAAGTACGCCGAGGATTACAGCGGCACAGCCTTTGGCTTTGACAACCACGAATGGAGGGTTGAGCCCTGTGCTCGAATCACCGTGAGATTCATCAATGAAGATGACATCCGTCACCAGTGGATGGTGCATGGTCTGCCGGAGTCCGTATATCCCGCAGGCATGTTTCTTATCGAGGTGAGCGGCCCGCGCGAGAGGACAGGAAGCTTCATCGCGCCGGCCGAGGATAAGACCTATCTGGTGCATTGCCATCTCGCCCAGCACATGGAAAAGGGTATGAAGGGACAACTTGTGGTGGGAGCGGGGAGCGGAGATTTGTCCAGTATTCCTGGGATCTCAGGCCCCGCAAAGTCAGAGCGAAAATCTTGGTTTAGCTTTTGACAAGCGGGTGGCTACTAAAGTGAAGTCGAGGATGAGGATCGCGACCAGCGCCGCTACCGTAGGGCCTAAGACGGGCCTCTTTGAAATATTTCAATTCATTCCCGTCGCCTATTCAATGGCGCGGAAACTAAACATCGCTTAAAGAGAGTAAGCCATGCTGCGATTCCTGAATTTCTGCCAGAACTTGCTCGATAAATTCCGGGTACTCGACTTTCTCGCCCCCCTCGCATTGCGCGCCTATCTGGTCCCGATATTATGGACGGCGAGCACCAAGAAGCTTAGCGACATCGACAGCGTGATCCAGTGGTTTGGGAGCAGTTTGGGCCTTCCGTATCCGAACTTTATGGCCTGGGCGGCCATGCTTACCGAGGTCGGCGGCGCGATATTGCTGGCTCTAGGGCTTGCCGTGCGCTGGGTGTCCATCCCCTTGATGGTCACGATGGTCGTGGCTGCCTGGACGGTGCATAGGGATAACGGGTGGCTGGCGATCGCCGAAGGGGAGGGGATCTTTGCCACCGAGCGCACGATGGGCGCGATAGAGCGGCTCGACCAGGCCAAGGAGATCCTCAAAGCACACGGAGACTACGGATGGCTCACCGAAAACGGCAGTTTTGTGGTGCTCAACAACGGCATCGAGTTCGCCGCCACCTATTTCGTCATGCTGCTTGTGCTGTTCTTCGTTGGCGGGGGCAAACATCTAAGCCTGGACTACTGGCTCGCCAGGCGGTTCAGACAGCCGGCTTAGAAGATAGCCCCATCCCGGCTCATGACGGCAACCTATACGACGTGGCGGTCGCGATAGATGGCCAGGAGCAAACACCCGGCATAAGGCGGGGCGGGAGCTAAGGTCACCTCGCTGACACGATGATCTGGCAAGACTAGGGCGAAGGTGCTACGCAACGAACGTGACTCGACGGAACAACGTCGGTTGATGCGCTCTTTGTGCTGTGTTTTCTCATGCGCCATAATTCCGCCCTGTCCGGGTCAACCGCACCGGTTGTTTGGGTAGGGTAAACCTAAGCCTTTGCAACGAAAGAAAAGAAGAGAAAAGACATGTCAACGAGAAGCCTCGCTATCCCGAATAAGATAAGAGCCCGCGGATTTGAAGAGAAATTTAGCCGTTTGCTGCAAATAGCAGATGTAGAGCTAAACGGCAATCGGCCGTGGGATATTCGCGTCCACGATCCTCGCTTCTATGCGCGGGTGTTTGCCGATGGCGCGTTAGGCCTCGGCGAGTCCTATATCAATGAGTGGTGGGATTGCGAGCAAGTCGATGAATTTATTCACCGTATTCTTTGGGCGCGATTGCCTACGACGATCAAGCCTTGGAAGGAGGCTTTAGATAGGATAAGAGCGAAGGTTCTTAATCTACAAAACCAAGCCCGAGCGTATGATGTCGGGCGGCGCCATTACGACATCGGCAACGAGCTCTACGAGCGCATGTTGGATAAGCGCATGCTCTACAGTTGCGGTTATTGGAAAAACGCCACGACCCTTGATGAAGCACAGGAAGCCAAGCTGGATCTGGTCTGCCGTAAACTTAGACTCGCGCCGGGGATGAGGATCCTAGATATCGGCTGCGGGTGGGGAGGGGCCGCCCGGTTTGTCGCCGAGCGCTATCGCGTCGATGTCGTAGGGATCACCGTTTCCGAGCAGCAGGCAAGCCGCGCCCGAGAACTGTGCCAAGGGCTGCCGGTGGAGGTCCACCTGCAGGATTACCGGGATCTGCAAGGCAGCTTCGACCGAGTGTATTCCCTGGGCATGTTTGAGCATGTGGGCCACAAGAACTACGGAACCTATATGCAAGTGGTGTCCGAGCACTTGAAACAAGACGGCGTTTTTGTGCTGCAAACTATTGGTAGTAATTATACTGACACCATCGGCGATCTTTGGATGGAGCGTTACATCTTCCCCAATTCCATGTTGCCCTCTGCCCAGCAGATCGCGGCGGCCATCGAAGGCCGGTTTGTGTTGGAGGATTGGCAGAACTTTGGCCCCGACTACGACACGACGCTACTGAATTGGTTTAAAAACTTTAATCAAAGCTGGGAGACTTTGAAGAGTAACTACGATGAACGTTTCTACCGCATGTGGAAATACTATTTGCTGAGCTGCGCGGGGGCATTTCGGGCAAGGCAAAATCAGCTCTGGCAGATCGTGCTTTCTCCAAGGGGAGGGACCGCCCGCTACGACGCGCCTCGTTGAGTTCGGAGTGCTCGAGCGTAGGATGGGCTCGGCGGCAGAGAGAAAATGGATGCCGTGCGTTCTCCTTTTTGGCGGCGGCTGCCCGCCATCAGTTACGACGCTGTTCTGGTGAGTGCCGTGCTTTTCATGCTTACCTTAGTGTTAGTGGTGGCGCGTGAGGGGCGCACCATTCCACCCAGCAGCCCCTGGTATACTCTTCTGCTCCTTGGCGTGTGCTTTTTCTATTTCACCTGGTCGTGGGTGCACGGCGGCCAGACGCTGGGAATGCGGGCTTGGCGCCTCGTTTTGATGCGATGCGATGGTGGCCGGGTGTCGTGGCCTCAGGCGAGCCTGCGGTTCTTCGCCGCACTTCTTTCTTGGGCGAGCTTGGGGCTAGGTTTTCTGTGGTGTGTGGTCGACCGCAAACGCTTATGCTGGCACGACAGAGCGTCCAAGACATTCCTGGTCACGCGGGAGGGGCGCGGGACTTAGTGTATCCCACGCAAGAACGGACCGCATTCCCCGTCGAGGGACGGGTACCGCCGGTGAGCGATCAGAGCGTACGCCAGGATCGGACCTCGATTCCTGCGCGCGTATAGGACTCATCACCGGCATAGACCAGCATGGCAGTGGTAGCTTGGGCGCCAGCGTATCTTAGCCACTTTTTGAGCCCGGCGATCAACTCGGCGGTGACGGTGTGACTGGATTTGATCTCGATTGGCCTCTGTACGCCACCTTCTTCCACGATGATGTCCACCTCGGTGCCTACGTTGTCCCGCCAGAAGTAGAGATTGGACGTCAGGCTCGCGTTGTAACGCCGCTTCAGCCAAAGGCCGCCTGGACAAGCGTCGTCTTCCCGGACTGGCGGGGGCCGGTCACGACCAGGATGGGATACCCCTCGGCGAGAGAATGAAGGGTCGGGAGGGCTGAACGCGGTACCACATTTACATATTATCATCCTAACTATGAATTCGTAAAATGTGCCGATGGATACCACTTGAACAGAGCCCTCCGTCGCAGCCACCTGCTGACTAAGGCGACGCGTAGTCCGTTTGCGACTTCCTTAGATGAGTATTACAATGCCGCCATTGCAATACGCTATGACCGTGAACACGACATCCTTACGCATAGACAGAGAACTATCTGAGCGCCTGCAAAAGCTCGCCGAGGCCACTGGGCGCCCAAAGTCCTGGTACATTCGGCAGGCTTTGGAGGCCTATCTTTCCCAAGAAGAATGGATGATAGAGGCCATCCAAGAAGGGATCCGGGCGGCTGATGCGGGCGAGTTCGCATCAGAAAAAGAGGTGAGAGCGGTCTTCGTCAAGTGGGGGGTGGATGTTGGAGGTTCGATGGACCGCGCCAGCTCTGATCGATCTGAATGAGGCCATCGCCTACATAGCCAACGATAGCTCGAAAGCCGCCACGTCCGTAGGGGTACGGATCGCCGAGGCCACCCAGAACCTAGCGCGGCACCCAGGGTTGGGACGGCCGGGGTGCGTGCCCAATACCCGCGAGCTCATGATCAGCGGAACGCCCTATGTTGTTCCATACCGAGTCCGAGGTGACAGTGTGGAAGTGCTGCGCGTACTGCATGCGGCCAGAAGATGGCCGAAGAGGCTCTGAACATCCCTCGATGCTGTTCAGGTGTGCGTGCCAAGGATGCAACTGAGATCCCGAGCGCAGCAGATTTTTTCGCAAGCTCTCAGTGTATTCTGCGCAAGAAAGCAAGGGCGATGAATAAGGTGGTCGCCGTGGGCAGCATAGCGATAAACCCGGGGTTTAAGCTGTAAACGACCCCTAAGTGTCCCGCCGCCTGATTGCAGATGTGAAATCCCACGCCGATTAGGCTCCCTAGCAAGATCCGGTGGCCAACCCCGCGCGCTTGGTGGCCAGAGAGCACCAAGGGGATCGCAAGCAACACCATTACCCCGGCGGCAAGGGGATAGGCGAGCTTGACCCAAAGGGCCTGTTCGTAGCGCTGACTACTTTGGGCGTTGCGTTTCAGGTAGCGGATATAATGCAGGAGATCGAGTATGGCCAGGGTCTCCGGCTCTACTACCAGCATTTGGATCAGCTCCGGCTTAAACAGCGATCGCCAGGTCGCACGCTTAATCTGTTCTCGGGTCACCTGTTTGTCGTGAAAACGCGTCTGTTCGATCTGGGAGAGCATCCAATCTCGTCCTTGATACCTTGCATTTTTGGCGTACGTGCTGACCTTTAAGCGATGAAGGGTATCGAACTCGTAAATAAAAATGTCTTCAAGCAGATCGCCCGGCAAGACGTGGCGAATGTTGATATAGCTTCTCCCATCTCTGATCCAGAATCCGTTTTGCGACTTAAAGGTGATCTGGTCATACATCGCAAACGCTCGCCGTTGGCGCGCAAATTCCTCGGCGTGGGGTGCGACCAGTTCCCCGACCACAAGCGCGAGCGACACCAGGCCGAGCGCTCCCTTCATCACCGCCAACACCGTTCGCCGGATGGAGACGCCACAAGCCCGGATCACCGTTATTTCCCGGTTTGCCACCATACCGCCCAGCGCGATCAGACTACCGATCAATGCGGCGATCGGAAACAATTTGTAGGCGAGCCCCGGTGAGCTCAGGAGACAGAACTCGACGATCTGCAATAAGCCATAGCGGCCGGCGCCTAGCGAGTCCAGTTCATCCAGAAACTCAAAGAAGGTAAACGCCGTGATCAACACGGCCGCTACCACAAGAACGGTGCTGGCAACGGTCCAGCCGAGGTAGCGGTCCAGGATCACCGGGAGAGGGCTGCGATGGTTCGCCGCCCCAGCCACCAGCGCTTCAGTGCGGGATAGTACAGAAGCGCCAGGAGCACCACCACGACGGCGGCATGAACCACCCACAGGCCAAGATACGGTGATAGGTTGCCTGTTTTCAGCAGGTTCTTCGCGATCCCGAGTAGGTTGCTGTAGAGGAAATAAATCAAGGTGATGATCAAGAGCCCTGTGTAACTGTGATCACCGGGCGCGATGCGAGCCAGAACGGCCGCCAGGGTGGCCAACACCATCGCGGCGATGGGCATTGCGACACGCCATTGCAGCTCTGCAACCGAGGAATTGTCTTTGGCTAGCATGAGATCCCGAGTGGGTGTCGCATCCATGCCCAAGCTGGAACGGACCGTTTGGCCAGGCTCATAGAGCATGGCGTATTTCTGGTATTCGATGACGGTGAAGTCGAGCTGCCCCGGGCTGCCTGAATACCGGTTGCCCTGCTCGAATACCACGAAGCGGTCTCCGGTTTTGGGATCGGTCTCAAATCGCGCCATGTTCGAAGTCAGCACGGCGAAAGAGTCGCCATCTGCCACCTGAAGAAAGACATTGCTGACTTTGTCTCGATTTTTGGATATATCCTGAACGTAGATTACACCCTTCCCCCCGGCAAACTCCCTGAATTGGCCAGCGGCTATCCCGGTGATATCCGATTCCTGTTGTATCTGCTCTCGCAATTGGTTAAAGCTCCGCTCGGCCCAGGGACAGACCAAGGTACTTAAAGCGAGTGTCAGCATGGCGAATGCGAGACCCGTCTTTAAGCTCACGCCGACAAAAAAGGTCTCTCCAAGACCCGTTGCCGCTATCGCCGTCAATTCGTTTTCCCGTTGCATGCGGCTATAGGTTAAGTACACGGCGAGATAGAGGCATAACGGGATCATCACCGAGGAACTGGTAATAAGCTTAAACCCCAGCATTTGATATACCAGATCACCGGCCACTTTCCCTGCGGCGGCGTCACCTAAAAACCTTACAAACCGCACGCTGATAACGACCGCCAGGAGCACTACGAACACCGCGGCCCAGGTGCGCAGGGTTTCCTTTATGAGGTAGCGTTCAAGGATCATGTTCGCCCACAGCGCTTTTGCTTGTAACTACTGAAAAGAATACACTTTATAAAGGAGCGAAAAGCGTGTAAGCCCTGCCCTAGCGTTAACCTTCTGTGGCTACGCGTCCGTAGCCACCGCTTGAACGAGAGGCGCCCCAGTCAAGGGGAAATACCAGTATCATTTCTTTAAAGTTTTCACGGAGTGGCGATGGATTTTGAAGTAAAACAAAGTGAACCGCAAAAGCAGCGCAGCGATTGCATCGTTGCCGGTGTCTTCGAAGAAGGGTCTTTATCCCGAGCGGCGGTGCGCCTGGATGAGGCGAGCGGAGGTCAGATCTCCCGAATCCTCAAGAGCGGAGACCTGCAGGGAAAGCCTGGAGAGACCCTGATCCTGCACGGGGTCACCGGCACCAACGCGGCGAGGGTGTTACTGGTGGGTTGCGGGAAACGCGATCAACCCCTGAGCGGCTCTCAGTTTCAGCGCGCGTTGTTAGAGGCGGCCGCGGTCTTGACCCGCACTGGGGCCAGGGACGTGGCGGTTTATCTGGCGGATATCGAGGTGCAAGGGCTCGATCTCGGGTCCAAGCTCAAGCGTATCGCGACCGCGTTCGCCGCCGGGGTTTACCGTTTTAACCGGCTCAAGACCAACGCCAATGCCGCGGTCCCTAAGCTTAAAAAACTCGTCGTGGCGAGCGAAGAGAACGCCGTAAGTGGGCAAAAACGCGCGCTTGCGCAAGCTCGGGCGATCGCGGAAGGAATGGGATTAGCGAAAGACCTAGCCAATCTGCCGGGCAACATCTGCACCCCGAGTTGTCTCGCCGACCAAGCAAAGACATTGGGCAAACAGTATCCTTCCGTGAAAACCAAGGTCTTAAACCAAGCCGACATGGAAAAGCTAGGCATGGGGGCTTTGCTTTCCGTCGCCCGCGGCAGCCGCCAGCCTCCGAAACTGATCACGCTGGAGTATAACTCCGGCAAGGGGAGCAGGGATCCAGTGGTGCTGGTGGGGAAGGGGATAACCTTCGATTCCGGTGGGATCTCCATCAAGCCGGCCGCTCAAATGGATGAAATGAAGTTTGATATGTGTGGCGCGGCTTCTGTGTTGGGGGCTTTGGCGGCGGTCGCTAGCCTCAAGCTGCCGATCTCGGTGGTGGGACTGATTCCCACCTGTGAAAACATGCCGGATGGCGATGCGAACAAGCCGGGTGATATCGTGACCAGCCTTTCGGGACAGACCATAGAGGTGCTCAATACCGATGCCGAAGGACGCCTTATCCTCTGTGATGCCTTGACCTACGCGGAGCGCTATCGACCGGCGGCAGTGGTCGATGTGGCGACTCTGACGGGTGCCTGTGTGATCGCGCTCGGCAAGCACGCGAGCGGGCTGTTGAGCAACGATGAAGAGCTCGCTGGCGAGCTGCTCACCGCAGGAGAGCGTTCTGGCGACCGTGTGTGGCGGCTTCCGCTGTGGGATGACTACCAAGAGAGTTTGGATAGCAATTTCGCCGACATGGCCAATGTCGGCGGTAGGGAAGGGGGTACCATTACCGCTGCTTGCTTCCTGTCTCGATTTACCAAGAGCTTGCGCTGGGCCCATTTAGATATCGCAGGCACGGCCTGGGAGACCGGGAAGACCAAGGGCGCCACCGGCCGCCCCGTGCCCCTGCTGGTGGAATTTCTGCTCGGGCGATCCTGACCCGCGAAATGCGTGCATGACCCAAGTCGACTTTTATATCTTGAACGACACCGCCGGCGATCGATTCGTGTGCAAGCTCGCCGCCAAGGCGTGGCGGCAAAATCACCGGATTTATATTCATACTGGTTCCGAGCTCCAGGCCAAGGCTATCGATGATCTGCTTTGGACCTATCGCGACATCAGCTTTTTGCCGCACGCCCAGGTCGATGACGATCCACAGCCCGAGACACCGATCCTCGTCGGTTGCGGGGATCCTCCCCATGGGTTCGAGGAGATCTTGATCAACCTGGCCCACCCTGCGCCCGAGTATTTTCCGTGTTTTCAACGCGTGCTCGAAGTGGTCGACGCAGAGCGGCGACAAGAGGCGCGCGCGCGCTACCGCTATTACCAGGCGCGTGGTTACAGTCCCAGCACCCACCAGATACGATCGGCCGATGAATCAACGTAGCGAGGATCCTCCTGCTCGGGATGGCATTGCGTTAAACAAGGCCATTGAACGACTGGAGGAGCTGATCGAGCGACGGGTCGACATGAGACAAGCACTCGATTATGTCCCGAGCGAAGACGGAGGGAACGACACCGACCGGGTGCCGGTGCTGCGCGATGTCGTGAAGCGGGGATCGCAGCCGTCATCCGAGGGGGCCTTACCCGATTCTTGCGCCGATCCGCAGGAGGGACAGCTGCATCAGCGCATCGTGGCGGATGTCAAGGCCATCGTGGCGGCGGGGCATGAACGCATCTTGAACGACGTGCAACAGGTGATCAGCGAGATGAAATCAGAATTGGAGTCCACGCTGAAGTCCCTAGAAGAGGCCTTGGGTTCTAAACAGATGATCGCAGCCGTTTCCGATGGGAGAAACGGGATCCAGTCTGGGCAGGGGGTTTTCGGCGCAGAGCGCCATGTTCCTGATCGAGCGACGGAGAAGCGGGTCTCGAAGCCAGAGATGGCGAAGACCTACAACCCGCATGCCATCGAGAAAAAATGGTACCCCTGGTGGGAGCGATCGGGACTGTTCGCCCCGTCCGGCCGCGGGAGCCCTTACTGCATCATGCTCCCGCCTCCGAATGTGACCGGAAGCCTGCACATGGGCCACGCGTTCTCAGACACCCTGATGGACATCCTCATCCGCTACCACCGCATGCGCGGTTGCAACACCCTCTGGCAGTGCGGCACCGATCACGCCGGGATCGCCACCCAGATGGTCGTCGAGCGACAACTGGCCGAACGAGGTAAAAGGCGGCAGGATTTGGGAAGGGAGCGCTTCGTTGATGCCGTATGGGAATGGAAGCAACAGTCCGGGGGGGCCATCACCGAGCAGTTGCGGCGGCTTGGGACATCCATGGATTGGGCGCGGGAGCGATTTACCCTGGATGAAGGTTTATCGCGGGCGGTGACCGAGGTGTTTTGCCGCCTCTACGAGGAGGGTCTCGTTTACCGCGGCAAACGTCTGGTGAACTGGGACCCCGTGCTGCACACGGCGATTTCGGATCTCGAGGTGGTTTCACAAGAAGAGCAGGGACACTTGTGGCATGTGCGCTATCCGTTAGCGAATAGAGCGGGCTGTGTCGTGGTCGCCACCACGCGTCCGGAAACCCTGCTTGGTGACACCGCCCTCGCCGTGCACCCGCAGGATATGCGGTATCGGACATTGATCGGCGCTTTTGTCGAGTTACCTTTAACGGGGCGCAAGATCCCCGTCATTGCCGATGAGCATGTCGACCCGGCCTTCGGTTCGGGTTGCCTCAAGATAACCCCCGCTCACGATTTCAATGACTATGAGATCGGGCTGCGGCATAGCCTGCCCCTGCTCAATGTTTTCACGCCGGATGCCAATGTCAATGAAAACGCTCCGCCGCCCTATCGAGGGCTCGATCGCTACCAAGCGCGCAAGCGCATCGTGCAAGATCTGCAATCCCAGGGCTTGTTGGAAAAGGTCGAGGACCACCGCTTGATGGTGCCCCGCGGCGATCGCTCACACGCCGTGATCGAACCCTACCTCACCGATCAGTGGTTCGTCAGGGCCGAACCCTTGGCTCGGCCAGCGATCCAGGCGGTGGAAGAGGGCGCTATCCGCTTCGTCCCCGAGAATTGGTCCAAGACCTATTTCGAGTGGATGCGAAACATCCAGGACTGGTGTATCAGCCGCCAGCTCTGGTGGGGCCACCGTATCCCCGCCTGGTACGATGCTGAGGGCCGGGTGTACGTAGGCCGCTCGGAGCAAGAAGTGAGAAGCCGCCATCGGCTCCCTGACGATTTAGCCCTTAAGCGTGACCCGGATGTGCTGGACACCTGGTTCTCCTCTGCCTTGTGGCCGTTCTCGACCTTGGGATGGCCGCAGCAAAGCGCAGAGTTGAAAGCCTTTTATCCCACCAGCGTATTGGTCACCGGTTTCGACATCATTTTCTTTTGGGTCGCGCGCATGATCATGATGGGATTGAAGTTCACCGGCAAGGGGCCATTCAAGGAGGTGTATATCCATGGCCTGGTGCGCGATGCCGATGGACAGAAGATGTCCAAGTCGAAGGGCAACATCTTAGACCCCATCGATCTGATCGATGGCATCGCGATCGATCGATTGGTAGAGAAACGGACCACGGGATTGATGCGGCCTGCCGATGCGCCCAAGATAGAACAAGCCACGCGGCGGCAGTTCCCCGAAGGGATCCCAAGCTACGGAACCGACGCGCTGCGCTTTGCCTTCGCGTCCTTAGCCACGCAAGGTCGGGATATCCGCTTCGACCTCGGACGCATCGAAGGTCATCGCAATTTCTGCAACAAGCTGTGGAACGCCGCGCGCTATGTGCTGATGGCGACGCGCTCTGTTCAGCAAAGCACAGCGGAATTGGGACTCGCCGAACGCTGGGTCTTCTCCCGCTTGCAGCAAGCGAAAGAGGCGGTGATCGAGGCCATAAGCACCTATCGCTTCGATCTGGGGGCGCAGGCGCTGTATAAATTCACCTGGGATGACTACTGTGATTGGTATCTGGAATTCTCCAAGTGGGTGCTGAACGATGACAAGGTTCGGGAAGAAGACAAACAAGGGACCCGTCAAACCTTGTTGATCGTTTTAGACGAGTTGCTGCGCTTGTTGCATCCTTTCTTGCCGTTTATCACCGAAGAGATCTGGGGCCGGCTCCCGAACGCCGCGGGAGAAATGTCCATCATGACCCAGCCCTACCCCTTAGCGGATAGCAACCAGATCGATAAGGCCGCCATAGAGGAGTTCGATTGGGTCAAGACGTTTATTCTCGGCGTGCGCCGCATCCGGGCAGAGATGAATATCGCCTCGGCGAAGCGCTTGCAGGTGCTGGTGCAGGGAGAGGCCGAACAAGAGTTGGTGTGGTTGAGCCGAAATGTTGGCGCGATCCGGGAACTGGCGCGTTTGGATGCAGTACGCCTGATCACCAAAGGCCATATCTCGGAGGCCGCGACGGCTTTAGACGGAAAAATGACCATCCTCATTCCCTTGGCGGATCTCATCGATCCGAGGGAAGAGGCAGCGAGGCTGAACAAGGAGCTTGATAAACTGCGTCAGGGCTTGCAGCGCACAGAAGCCAAGCTCGCTAACCCCAGTTTTCTGGAACGCGCACCCATCCATGTCGCAGAGCAGGAACGCGCTCGGCTTGAGGAAAGCCTGAGCGCCATCCACAAGCTAGAGGAGCAGTTGCGCCGGGTGCAGTCGCTTGAGCCGAAGAGAGGCCAATGACTCGCACGCGTATGTGTTCTCACGGCGGGGCTTGATTGCGGTCCGAGGCCGCTGTTATCGCAGGCGACAAAGCCACTGGCACGCAGCTCAATGTTTCAGCGTTTAAGAGAAGATATCGCCTGCGTGTTTGAGCGCGATCCGGCGGCGCGCACCACCTTCGAAGTGCTGACCACTTATCCTGGGTTACACGCCATCTTATTTCACCGTATCAGCCACTTTCTGTGGAAACGCCGGTTGAAATGGGCCGCTCGCATGCTCTCGCACATCGCCCGCTGGTTGACTGGCATCGAGATCCATCCCGGTGCTGGGATCGGGCGGCGGTTCTTTATCGATCATGGCATGGGGATCGTCATCGGAGAGACCTCCGAGATCGGGGACGACTGTACGCTTTATCACGGGGTAACCCTAGGGGGCACGACCTGGCAGAAAGGCAAACGTCATCCTACTTTGAAAAATGGCGTTGTCGTTGGCGCGGGAGCGAAGATCTTGGGCCCCATCATCATCGGAGTGAATGCGCGCATAGGGTCTAACACGGTGGTGGTGAAAGACGTGCCGGGGTGCGCCACGGTGGTCGGTGTCCCGGGCCAGATCGTGACCACCAAGAGCGACAGGACGAAGCAACGCGAAGAGATGGCTAAGAAGATTGGGTTCGAGGCCTACGGCACCACGGCCGATATGCCAGACCCGATCGCCAACGCGATAAATGCTATATTGGATCATCTACATTCCGTGGACAGTCGCCTGGAAACCTTGGAGCACGCTCCAGGCCACAACCCCCGGGAGGAAGACATCGTTGAGCCGTATTCGCAAACGAAAGAAACGGCGGAAGATTGACACTCCGCCTCGACAACAGCCTATATTTTTTCAAAACGGTTTCTTGCTTATCCCTTAAGGTCTGATGATTCCTCATCATTTTTAAAAGCGCAAAGCAAACGGCGCAGTTTTTGCCCTCGAAACTGTGCAGCATATCCATCTATCGCCGGGCACTTTGGAATTAATTCGGAGTGGTCCACTAAATTGTAGAGGCGTCAAAAACATGAGATTGACCTACACAGTGCTATCGCTTTGGGTGATGAGCGGCTTGTCTTTGGGTTCATTAGGGACAAAGGCCGATACCTATATCGTACCTTCCAATGGCGACAACGTGGTTGGCGCGTTGGGACTGGCTTCGACGGAACACGAAGATACCTTATCCGATCTCGCGCGTGCCTATAATATGGGTTTTTGGGAGATCCGGCTGGCAAACCCCGCTGTGGATGCCTGGTTGCCAGGGGCGGGCACAGAAGTCGTGGTGCCCAGCCAGTATATCTTGCCTAAAGCACCGCGGGAAGGAATTGTCGTTAACGTCCCTGAGATGCGTTTGTACTACTACCCAAGACCCAGAGCCCGCGAAGCAGAGGTCGTAATAACGTATCCCATCAGCGTCGGCCGCCAAGATTGGTCAACGCCCCAGGTGCTAACTAAAGTAATGTCCAAGCAAAAGGATCCGGCTTGGTATCCCCCGGAGTCCATACGCGCAGAACATGCGGCAGACGGAGATCCTCTACCCAAGGTAGTGCGGCCTGGCCCAGACAACCCACTGGGAGAATACGCATTGCGGCTGGGGATTTCAGGATACCTGATCCACGGCACGAATAAACCTTACGGTATCGGAATGCGAGTGACCCACGGGTGTCTCCGCCTTTATCCGCGGGACATCGCCAGTTTGTTCGCGCAAGTCAACGTAGGCACGCCGGTGCGCATCCTGAATCAGCCATTCAAGTTAGGTCGCGCCAACGGTTTGGTATATTTCGAAGCCCACCCGCATTTGGAGGAGGATACAGCGAACTTGGATCAACATCGCGCCGCAATCGATGCCGAGCTTTACCAACTCGGGGCCTATGATATCGATTGGAATGCGCTTAAAGGCGCTTTGCAAGTGGCCAACGGTATGCCGGTTATGGTTGGTGAGCTGCCTTCTCCCGCGCTGGGCCAGAAAACAGCAGGGAACTGAAGCGATAACGCTCTTAGAGCCCTTCCACGAGTATCGAGATCTGCCGAACAAAAAGCCCTGCGATGCGTGCGCCGCAGGGCTTTTTTTAACTAATCGAAGACCTTATTTCCTCATCGCCCGTTCGAACATCCGATCCAGCTTGTCGGTAGTGTCATTGCAGCAGGCTTGAGCGTTGTCGGCGGCCCGTTGCGCCTGCTCGCTGGCGCTCATCGCTGAGGTCGCGTTATTCATCGCTTCATCGGCTTTGGTGCCGGCGGCGCGCGCTTCGGACAAAGCACTGTTAGCGGTAGCGCGTACTTCTTCGAGTTGGCCGGTTGTGGCGCATCCGGCCATCAGGCCGATCAACAAGGAAATAGCAGTTACTCGCGACATAAAAATGCCAGTCTGTTTCATTACCCGTTCTCCTTTTCGACAGAGTTTGAAAAGCCCCAAGGTACTTTCGAAGGTTTTACGCCTTCACCATTGAATATGGACTATATTCCCCAAATTATCAACTTTCACCGCCGCCAAGCTTTAAGAATTCTGAGGCGATAGATTGACCCCAACAACGCTCTTAAGGCCCGCAACCAAGCGTCGGATCGCTTCCGTTGCGGCTTCTTTTTGCAAGGCCCCGTAAGCGATCCTGAAATAGCAACCGGTTTCTAAACCGAAGGTTGTGCCAGGTATGATCGCGATACCGTGTTCGATGATGAGTCTGCGCGCGAGTTGCATTGAGGTGAGTGCGGTTTCCACCGCCAATAAAGCATAAAACGCCCCCTGGGCTGGGAGAAGGCGGCAATAGGAACCTACCGAGCCGAGTTCGCTGAATAGGACATCCCGTACTTCACGTGTAACCTCCAGCTTTTCTTTACAGTATTCGCGTCCGATCTCAAGCGCCCCGATGGCGGCATGTTGTGAGATCACGGGTGGGCAAATGAGATTGGTGTCTTGAGCCTTTAGCACGGCATCATAGAGGTGCTCCGGGATGACGGCGTAACCAATGCGCCAACTGGCAAACCCGTATGCCTTGGATAACGAATACAAAGAGATAGTATGGCGCGAGGAACCCCGAATTGACGCCGGGGAGAGATGGCTTGCTGCTCCATAGGTGAAGTATTCGTATGCCTCATCGCTGATGTGGTAGATCCCGTGATCGCGGCACAAGGTATTCACCTCCCTCAGCAATCTCTCGGGGTATACAGCACCGCTGGGATTGTTGGGGGAAATCGTCACAATGGCACGCGTGCGCGGACTCAGGGCGGCCGCAATGCGATCAAGACGCGGATGAAAATTTTCGTCGGTCTCTACCAGAACGGGCGCGCAGCTTAACATGCGCACTGCCATCTCTTGGTTGAAGTAGTAAGGGAGGGGGAGTATGACCTCGTCGCCGGGATCGGTGATCGCAAACAGGGTGGCAAGGAAGCCCATGTTAGCGCCGGCGGTGACCACGATACGGTAACCTTGAGAGCACTCTATGCCGTTTTCTCTTTTTAGCTTTTTTATAATCAAGTCAAGCAGTTGTGGCTCGCCCTGCACCGTGCCGTAGAGATGATGGGTCGGGTTGTTGGCGAACGCGGCTATGCGTTCCGCGGCCTCTCTCGGGGGCCGTAATACACGACACCTTGGCCCAAGGAAATGGTTCCAGGGGTCGCGCGGATGAGGTTCCCAATCACGGAAATGATGGGTGATTGCACGGCCGCCATGCGGCGGCTTACCTCAAAGCCGGGCCCTCTCGTTTTTCTTGCAACCGGCGCCAAGGTGCGTTTATCCCGGTCAAACTGCCGTTGAATTCATCTTTGCGCCGATGCGGCTCCGCTGCCAGCGCTATAACCGATCTCAGGCTCCATCGATGAACTGTGCCTCTAGGACTTCCACGGTCTGAGACGGATGCAAACAGCGATATTCCGTCGCCTGTCGAGCTGAAGCGAACCAATTCGGAACCCGAGCGCTCCATTCCTTATAGTGCGCGGTTCCACGGTGGGCGGCTGCGTCCTTGGCGGACGCGTAGACCTCATAGAGCAGAAACCGCGTTGGATCTACGCGCGATTGTAGTACGTCAAATCGGAGGTTGCCGGGTTCCTGAACCGAAGCTTCGTGATTCGCTTTGACGGCGTTGAGGAAATCGGCGAGGTGCTCGAGCTTGATGTGTAACTGAACAAGGGTCGCGTGCATAGCAGTCGTTAAATAACGTTTATGCGGCTGAGCGGGTAGGGGGTCAGGGCGAAGAGGATCTCCCAGCTGCGTGCGGATCGGCAGTCCGATAAAATGATCTCATGGAACAAAACGGACAAGACGAAACGGGGCGCCGGTTAGCTATTGGAAGCTTAACAGGCGGGCTTGGCCGTTGAATTGCGACTTGAGGAACTGCATCTGGTCTGCGAGTATGCGTCGGTTAGACAACGCGAGAAACTCCGCCCAGTTTGGCACATAGGGCACGGCTAATAGCGCGATCCCCACTTCCTCCGCAAGCCGGTTGCCCTTGCGCGTGTTACAAGAGCGGCATGCTGTGACCACGTTAGACCAGCGATCGTGGCCACCGCGCGACAACGGCACCACGTGATCGCGGGTAAGAAAGGCTTCGGAGAACTCACCGCCGCAATACATGCACAGGTGGCCATCGCGCAGAAACAGCTCACGATTATCCAGTGGCGGAATGGTTCTCTTCACTCGCTTTCGGACCAAAGACCTTTTCACCGCGATTATTGAATTCACCGAAACCGTGGAGCGTTGCCCGGTCGCGCGGCAAATCCCCCCGCGAAAGGTAAACACCTGTTCACCGGCTGTCCAGGCGACCATGTTTTTGCAATACAAGGATACCGCATCCTGCCAGGGTACCCATGTGATGGGTGAACCGGCGATGTCAAGTCTCAGGATAAGTGGCGCCATGACGATTCCGGTGATGGAAATTAATGACCTAGGAGGCCTTAAACGCCGCCACTTTTTATGCGAAACTGACGATAAAATCAAGGGCGCTTCGATAAATCCTTCATTGCAAGAGCTGGATGTCCTATTGGGAAGCGGCGAAGCGCAAAAAGAGGGGGGTGCGTCGCACCCCCCAATTGTCGAAGGAGGAGAGCAAGTGCCTAAGATCACTTGCGCTAAATGACGAAGCACAGACCATGCCACAGGAGACATGTGAGTAGTTTGGCGGGAGGGTTGGGTCTGTCGGTGCCGTCCTGATGAACGGACTAGGAACCTGTCGGACTTAGGGGATCGTAGCGAGGCGAGTGGGAAATCGAGGCCAGAATAGCGAGTTCTATTTAACGAAAATGATCGGAAAATGCACCGATCCCCACCGCCGTAGTAGATTTATCCTAAGTCCGACAGGCTCCTAGGCGCAGGGGTGGCAGCGGTTTTGTCCCGCTGCACCATCGCATAAGCGGAGTGATTGTGAATGGATTCGAAGTTCTCCGATTCAACGGTGTACGCCAACACGCGCTGGTCTTCGTTCAGTTCGAGTGCAACATCGCGCACGATGTCCTCGACGAACTTGGGGTTGTCATAGGCTCGCTCGGTGACGTATTTCTCATCAGGGCGTTTGAGTAGCCCATATAGTTCACAAGAGGCAACTCGCTCCACCATCTCAATCAGTTCTTCTATCCATAGAAAGTCCCGGATCCTAACCGTTACCGTGACGTGTGAGCGCTGGTTATGGGCTCCGTACGCTGAGATGTCCTTTGAGCAAGGGCACAAGCTTGTGACTGGGACGAGCACCTTTACGGTCATGCTCAGAGCATTGCCGTTGACCTCCCCGACGAACGTGACTTCATAGTCCATCAAGCTCTTCACTCCAGACACCGGGGCTTTTTTGGTGACGAAATAGCGAAAATGCATTTCCACCCGCCCGGTCTCCGCGTTAAGCGATTCGGTGGTCTCAAATACCATGTCCTTAAAGGACTCCACCGTGATCTCGTATTCGTGACGATTGAGGATCTCAACGAAACGCGACATGTGGGTTCCCTTGAAGCGGTGGGGCAACCCTACGTACATGCTGAAGCTCGCAACGGTGTGCTGTTCTCGCCCCGAACGATCCCGAACCACGACCGGGTGACGGATGTCTTTGATGCCGACCCGCTGGATCGGGATCCGGCGGGTGTCTGCTCCGCCTTGGATGTCAGGGATTAGGGCTGGCAACTGTGCGGGGTGGTTCATGGCGCTCGATTCCTCATGCTTGAACTCCCATTGTAGGGTTTTTCTTACACTCCCGCACCAGCGAGATCGTTCATTTCCGGCGCTCGATCATGTAGTCGGCGATCCAGCTCAAAGGATCAGCACCTTCTCCCCTACCTTCTAAGCTACGCTTCGCCTCCTGGTGCAGTTCCGCAGCCGCCCGTTTTGCGTTCTCCATTCCCAGCAGGCTGGGATAAGTCGGTTTGCTCCTCGCGATGTCTGAGCCCTGCGGTTTACCGATCACATCGGTTTGCCCTTCGATATCCAGTATGTCGTCCTGGATCTGAAACGCGAGCCCCATGCATTTCGCGAAGTGATCAAGCGACTTCAGGACCGCCGGGTCTTGATTCTCGCTCGCCAGAGCGCCCATCTGAACACATGCTCTGATAAGGGCTCCGGTTTTATGGATGTGCATGTTCTCCAGCTCCGCTAGGGTCAGTTCTCTTCCGACGGCCGCGAGGTCCAAAGCTTGACCGCCCGCCATGCCACGCGAACCCCCGGCGTGAGCTAGGGTTTCTATCATCTGCAGCCGATTGTGCGCGCTCACTCTAGTGCAATCATGGGAGAGGATGTAAAACGCGAGTGCTTGCAAGGCGTCGCCTGCCAATATCGCGGTCGCCTCGTCAAAGGCCTTGTGGCAGGTCGGTCGTCCCCGCCTCAGGTCGTCATCGTCCATGGCGGGAAGGTCATCGTGAACCAGGGAATAGGCGTGGATCAATTCCACCGCGCAGGCTGGGCCGTCTAGGCCCTCAGGTGCCACCCCCAACGCGTGTCCGCTCGCATAGACTAGGATGGGCCTGATCCGCTTACCATCCCCGAGCACTGCATAACGCATCGCTTCGTGCAGTCCCTTAGGTTGAATGCCGGGCTCAGGAAGCCAGCGTTCGAGTGCGGTTTCTACTCGGCTCTGATAGTGGTGAATAAGTTCAAGGATCGGCATCGTTGTCTTTCCGCTCGAAGGGGGCGAGTTTTTGTTCTCCCTGTTCTTGCGTCAAGAGCTTGACTTTTTGTTCTGCCTCGGCAAGTGCCTTTTGGCAGGCGCGCGTCAGCGCCATTCCGCGCCCGAACTGCGTAAGGGATTCCTCCAACGGCAATTCGCCGCTTTCCATTCGTTTGATGAGCGCTTCCAGTTCCCGCAAAGCACCCTCAAAATCGAATGTTTTTAGTTTTCGCGTCACCGTAAACCCTCCCTTTTTGAAGCGGCTACGGTAGCGTAGCAAATACGCAAGGGTCAATCACGCCTGCGCTTGACGGCTGTCGGCTGGTGCGCTAGAAAGTGCACCGCTGTAAGGTAGGTGTTTGAAACGATCTTAGAATTAGGGCACTTCAATAAATTGCTTCCCCAATCGCGAAGCAAAAGGGTTTTGCTTTGCTTAAGATAAATTAATGTCCTCACGTCCCTGTGAGGGCGGGCACTGCGAATAATCGAAGTGCCCACCAATCGAAGTCACTGAGCGGAGGGGTACATTGACTAACCACTATCAGGCCGCGGATATCGAAGTCCTGACCGGCCTAGACCCGGTGCGCAAGCGACCGAGCATGTATACGGATACCAGCCGCCCCAACCACCTGGTGCAGGAGGTAGTGGACAACAGTGTGGATGAGGCGATCGCCGGTTATGCAAAGCGCATCGAAGTGATCCTCCACGCAGACGGGTCCATCTCCGTGGCCGATGACGGTCGCGGGATGCCGGTCGATATTCACCCGGAGGAGGGGGTCCCTGGTGTGGAAGTTATCCTCACCCGTTTGCACGCGGGAGGCAAGTTCTCCAATAAGAATTATCGGTTCTCCGGTGGCCTACATGGGGTGGGGGTGTCGGTCGTCAATGCGCTTTCCAAGCAGCTCGAGGTGTGGGTGCGGCGGGAGAGCTGCGAGTACAACATGAGTTTTTCGCACGGCGAAGTAAAGACCGCGTTGCAACGAGTCGGTACGGTGAGCAGACGGACCACCGGCACCACCGTACGGTTTTGGCCCGAGGCGTCTTACTTCGACACCGTATCCTTATCTATCCCGCGCCTTAAGCATCTGTTGCGAGCCAAGGCCGTGCTGTGCTCGGGACTTTGGGTAGGCTGGATGGATGAGCGCAGCGGTGAGCAGGAGCAGTGGTGCTATGAGGACGGGCTGAAGACATACCTCTCTGATGCGCTTAAAGCGCATGATCTGCTGCCGGCAGAGCCTTTCTTGGGCAGCATGGAGGGCGACCAAGAAGCAGTGGATTGGGCCGTGCATTGGTTGCTTGACGAGGGTGAGACAGTCGCTGAAAGCTATGTCAATCTGGTCCCCACCCCGCAAGGCGGTACCCATGTGAGCGGGCTGCGCCAGGGCTTGCTCGAGGCCTTGCGCGAATTCTGTGAGTTTCGAAGCCTACTGCCGCGGGGCGTGAAACTCGCCGCAGAGGATATCTGGGAGCGTTGCTGTTACCTGCTTTCGGTAAAGCTCACCGAACCGCAATTCACCGGCCAGACTAAGGAGCGTTTGGACTCCCGCGCGTGCAACGCATTTGTCTCCGGCGTGGTGCGCGATTCGTTTAGTCATTGGTTGCACCAGCATGTGGAAACGGGCGAGCGTATCGCGCAACTCGCCATCGAGCGCGCGCAGCGCCGGCTCAAAGCCAGCAAACAGGTGCTCCGCAAGCGTATCGGGAGCGGGCCGGCGCTGCCGGGCAAACTCGCGGACTGCACCGCACAAGACCCGAAGCAGAGCGAGCTTTTCTTGGTCGAGGGAGAGTCTGCGGGGGGTTCTGCGAAACAGGCCCGCGACCGCGAATTCCAGGCGGTGTTACCGCTGCGGGGAAAGATCCTGAACACTTGGGAAGTCGACGCTGGGCAGGTTCTTAGCTCACAAGAGGTGCACGATATCGCACTGGCCATTGGGGTAGGGCCGAGTTCAGATACTCTGGAAGGGCTGCGCTATGGCAAGGTCTGCATTCTCGCGGATGCCGACTCGGATGGGCAGCACATCGCTACCCTCCTTTGCGCGCTTTTTGTGCGCCACTTCAGATCGTTGGTCGCTGCGGGCCACGTGTATGTCGCGATGCCGCCGCTATACCGCATCGATGTGGGCAAAGAGGTTTTTTACGCTCTGGATGAAGAAGAAAAACAGGGGGTTTTGGACCGCATCGCGGCAGAGAGAATAAAGGGCAAAGTTAACGTGCAGCGCTTCAAGGGCTTAGGAGAAATGAACCCCATGCAATTGCGGGAAACTACGATGGCCCCGGACACCCGCCGCTTGGTACAGCTTGTTATCCAACCCGATGATGGGACCGAGCAGCTTATCGACATGCTGTTGGCGAAAAAACGCGCGTCTGACCGCCGGGCGTGGCTGGAAGAGAAAGGGGATCTCGCGACGATGTAAAGAGCCGCTCTTAATCGGCGATCACCCCTTTGCGGCGATGTGTTGTAACATGCGCGCTTCGATTACAAAAGGCGCGCTTCAGCGCACGCAGATCCGCCACAGCGAACTGGAACCATTGAGAGCAACTAACATGAAAACCTCAACGAAAATAGCGATCGTGTTCGGTGTGTTATGGCTGGTATTGATGGGGCTCACCATCCTATGGACGCCGAGCGATATCAAAGAGCTGGAAGCTATGGGTCGAGGTGCGGCGAAAACCACCATGGTGCGCGCCACATTTCTGCAAGGAGCGAGTGTCGTTTGCCTGCTGATCGCGATAGGATCTGTGGCCGTTTCGGCCTTTAGAAAATAAGTCCCCATCCCTGGGGCTATTTGATCCATTGGCGTAAATGCAAGCAAATTTCATGCCTTATAAGGGGCGGTTAATGATTGGGACGCTTATCGGGGTAGCGCACCAATAGCTGACGCCCCTTGCGGGTCAAAAATCCATCATCGCTGATCAAGCCCTGTTCTATGCAAGCATAGAACAGGGCTTGCGGGGTACCCTCAGGGAGATAGATCGTTCCGTCTCCATAGCGATTAGTCAGGATTTTGACACATTCTGCCTCGGTCGGACTCGACAGGTGTGCCGCGAGCCGTTGCGTGATCATTTCTCTTCCACGTTAAGTGGCGCGATCGGGCGCCACCGGGCGTGCGATGCACGGGTGTTTCCCCGCCTGTAGCTCATCCAACGCGTGTTGTGGTACATATCTGTTCTAGCTCCAAGTTTCTACCGCACCTTTTATATTTCTCTTTGATCGCCCATTCGGTTCAATACAGGACCAAACTTGAGGATGAGGATAGATCCAGAACGTTTCTGAAGAATTTCTGTACCATCGGATTTTTGTTTCAATTGTTTCTTGCCAAACGTGCTCGCTTGGGACTCATTAAATGCACCTGTTCTGTGTATTACGCATTTGAGCCTAAATCGGTTGCCATTACTGTGTATTCCAGCCTAATTGGATCCATGGATTTGCGACGCGGTGGAGAAAAGCGCTTGTAACCCTAAAGGATCTGGTATAGCGCGATTTCGAGTACTCGCTGGTCCAGGACTTCAATCCCTCCTGCTTCGCCACAACCAATAGACCGGCCATCCCGCCAGGACCAATGCAAGTCCGAGCCCGGCATTGAGCCGGGTTTTCTCGGCGAGCAATAAGACCAGGCAAATGAATCCGGCGCAGGCCATGTAGAGTGCGGGCAGCGCGGGAAAGCCTAAAGCGCGATAAGGCCGCTCGGCCTCCGACCGCTTGCGCCGCAGGACGAAGATCCCAGCCACCGTCAGGATGTAAAACAGCAGCACCGCGAACACGATGTAGTCGAGTAAATTGCTGTAGAGGTTGCTATAGGTCTGCGTTTCGGGGTGATAGCTGCGGGGCAAGGTTAGCAGAACGCTCCAAAAACCCTGCAGCAACAACGCCGTGCCCGGCACGCGGTGGCTGTTCAAGGTACCGATCTTGGCGAAGAACAACCCATCGCGCGCCATGGAGAAATAGACCCGAGCGCCAGCGAGGGTGAGCCCGTTGTTGCAACCAAAGCAGGAGATCATGATGGCGATGGCCATGAGGGTCTCGGCGTGTTCGCCGAGCAGCACCTGAGCCACCGCCACACCCACCCGGTCCTCAGGCGCTTCTTGGATGGCGGTCATGGGCAGGGCCGCGAGATATACCAGATTCGCCAGCACATACAGCAGGATCACGAGCCCTGTCCCCAGGGCCATGCTCAAGGGAATGTTGCGGCGTGGATCCTTCACTTCGGCGCCGGCGAAGGTGATGTTGTTCCAGGCGTCGGCGGAGAACAAGGCGCCGACCATGGCGGTCGCGAGCACGGGGATCAAGGCCAAGAGTGGAATCGTGTCGCCCTCGGCGACGGGCGTCCAGAAACCGCGAGCATGGATCGCCGCCTCCGGAGTGTGGAACGCGAAGAGGCCCAGCCCGATCAAGCCGATAAGCGCACCCAGCTTGGCAACAGTAAATACGTCCTGAATAATCTTGCCGGTGCGCAGCCCCGTGAGGTTTGTCAGGGTGAGGAGGACAATGGACAGGATGGCCACCAGCTGCAGGGTGGAGAGCGACAAGGATAGATGACCGATACCGGGCACGGTGATGTAACCGTAATCGAGGAGCAGCTCGTTGGGTGAGACCGAGGGCCACAAGACCCCCATAAAGCGCGCAAAGGCGATCGCCACCGCAGCGATGGTGCCGGTCTGGATCACCACGAACAGCGCCCATCCATAGAGGAACGCCGACATGGGACCGAAGGCCTCCCGCAGGTAGACATACTGGCCTCCGGCGTGGGGCATCATAGCCGCCAACTCGCCGTAGCTGAGGGCGGCGATGATGGTCAGCGCGCCCGCGATCACCCATACCGTGAGCAGCCAGCCCGGCGAGCCCACCTGTCGTGCGATGTCCGCAGACACGATGAAGATCCCCGAACCGATCATGGATCCCGCTACCAGCATCGTGCAATCGAGCAGTCCAAGGCCTCGGACAAAACCACGCTCGGGCACCCCGCGCCCGGCCTGTTCTTGATGGCGGCATCGTGAGCTATGATCTGGCATGCATTGATCCTATTGAGGCGGAAGCTGCGGGATGTCCCTCCGGCTTTGCTCCTTCTGCCAGGCTGTCGAGAATGTTGGTGAGCAACACGCGGGTTCCTTTGGCACAAAGCTGGCCATGGCAGATCTGCGGGTCGCTAACGATGTCTTGGCGCCACACAATCATCGTTCGGTTGCTCTACCGTTCATAGACTTTCCAGTTCTGCAAGTATCCCGGATGAAGCGTAGTCGCACGAGGGTACGTTCCACGCACCCATAAAATACGATGTCCGAATGGTACCGGAATACCGTGGAGCCGGCATCAGAGGTGGAACGTATTCTCCACGGTCAACACCTTTCGCCGCGCGTTCGCCCGTGCTGCGTGATCATCGTTCGTACCCGCCGAACCCGCCCGTTCCGGATCGATGCCTGAGTGCTGTTTCCGGACCACCTCCATTGCATCTGGACCTTGTCGCCGGAGGATGGCGGTTTTATTCACGGTGGGGTTTTGTCAACGAGTCCCTCAGCCAGCGGTGCAAGGACACAATGGGTGTTGCGACAGAGAAATTGAGCGCCGAGCGCCTCAAGGCGCAGGCGAAAGAGACAGGCATTTGGCAACGGCGGTTTTGGGAACGGGCCATTCGTGACCCCGAAGATTTCAACCGGCATGTGGATTATATTGATTGGAACCCCGTAAAACGTGGGCACGTTGAGCGGGTAGGCGAGTGCTCGTATTCGACGGTACGTAGCACGGGGCATTTATCCACCGAATTGGGGTAGAGACGAGGTCACGGATTTACTCCCGGAACAAGCGATCACGATTGGCCGGAATACACATTTTCCAAGGCACGGGGTAGAATCACCTTTTCTCTCCGCGAAAGCGAACTATGAGCTGGTCAGGTTATATTGCGGTGGATCCCGCGGTTTGCCATGGCAAAGCCTATATTAAGGGTACGCGCATCATGGTGTCGGTGGTGCTGGACAACTTGGCTGCGGGTCTTACGCCAGAGGAGATTATCCACAGCTACCCTTCCCTTAGCCGTGAAGCGATTCAAGCCGCCATCGCTTATGCTGCCGAGCTTGCACGTGAGCGCGTCCTTCGGTTCTCGGCATAAGCCGTCCGGATGAGGTTCAAGATCGACGAGAACTTGCCCGCGGACATAGCCGTACTCCTGCAAGAGGCTGGTTACGACGCGATGACTGTACTCGATCAGAAACTTGGCGGCCATGCCGACCCGTATATCGCGTCAGTATGCCGCACCGAAGATCGCGCATTAATCACACTGGATATGGATTTTGCGGATATTCGTACGTATCCACCGAACCATTATCCGGGTGTGGCGGTGTTGCGGCTATGTCGGCACGACAAGCCGCATGTCATGGCAACGGTTGCTGGCTTGATCCCCTTGTTCTCGACAGAGTTGCTGGAGCGTCGACTATGGATCGTTGAAGAAGACAAGTTACGGATCCGAGAGTAAGGTCAGAAAAGAAGATAATTCGAGCCTGGCCCTGACGTATCCCCGGACCTTGCCGTCGGAGGATGGCGGTTTTATTCACGGTGGGGTTTTGTCAACGAGTCCCTCAGCCAGCAGTGCAAGGACACAATGGGTGTTGCGACAGAGAAATTGAGCGCCGAGCGCCTCAAGGCGCAGGCGAAAGAGACAGGCATTTACAACGGCGGTTTTGGGAACGGGCCATTCGTGACCCCGAAGATTTCAACCGGCATGTGGATTATATCGATTGGAAACCCGTAAAACATGGGCACGTTGAGCGGGTAGGCGAGTGCTCGTATTCGACGGTACCTAGCACGGGGCATTTATCCACCGGATTGGGGTGGAGACGAGGTCGCGGATTTAGACGCATCCGATTTCGGCGAATGAGTCGTGGTAGGGTGCGCCGTGCGCACCATCCAAGCTGAACGTTCATTGTTTATCGCACCCCGGTTGAATGGTGCGTGGAATGCACGCTAATAGAATGGACTCCCCCCTCTCCTAAACGGCATCGTGATGTGCCAAAGTGGAGATTCGAATAAACCACTTAAACGAAGAGGGGGAGTCCGAGATGAATATTACGACGATTGGGTTGGATATCGCAAAGAATGTGTTTCAAATGCATGGTGTGGATGCGTCGGTAGTTAGCGCTGATGCCAAAGTAGGCGAAGTGCCCATTTAGGCATCTGGCAGAGGCCCTGATGCTGTTCCCGCAACGGCCAGTACCGCATGCGGCGGCACGGCTGGGTGATCGCTTTGAGCGTCACGCGCGAGGCGATCTTTGGCCGTCACGCACAACCGCCTTGCCCTTCCGAGAGCGTCCCTATACCTGGGTAAACCTAAGGAAGTTGAAGGTCGTGGCCGCTGTCAACTTTCCGCGGCGGCATGGAGATCCCCGGGATCGGAAATTGACCACGCGGGTCTTGTCCGGCTGTAGGTGCTAGCCCGTGTGGCATGGCCCGCCAATTCTGGCGCTGATCTTGGCTCTTAAGCCAACCCTCGTTCTGCTTAGTGAGCTCCATGACCTGAGTAATCGCACGGGTAAAGGCGTTGACATCCTGACCCAAGCGCAGCAACACCTTGAGTTTGTCCAGCACCTCGTGCAGCTCGAGCAGTACGGGCGTCTTCTCGCGCCGGGCATTGGCCCGCACCGCCAGCTTCAAGAGCCGCCGGGCTCCGTCCCGCAGGTCTGCCCAGCGTGTAACTTGTGGTAGCGTGAAAAGCCGTGCACCACCTGTTCGATATAAAGGCACAGATCATACGCGCTTTTGTAAATGGGCGAATGCTCCGTCTGGGCCATCCGGTTTCTCCTCCATTCGCCGCACATTGCCACCGCAGCGGCTAGCCAAGCACGACGCTCCCCAGACCCCCCTTCAAATAATCGACGGGTCAAATGACCCAATGATCAAGCTACAAGCCGCCACGCACCGCACGGGCGGAGAGAAAGTTTCTCTTACCGGCCGGGTCTACGAAGCCGTTGGCGAAGTTGACAAACCACGCGTTGAGCGCGCCGCTTTGGAACGGGATGCTGGCGAATGACGTAGACGACCAATGAATGCTCGATCGGGTGCAGCTTCCGTCCAGCACCGTGGCGCCCGGGACACAGCCTGTGTTAAACGCCGCCGACACCGAGGGATCGAAGACCTCATAGTTCACGATGCTCTGCAGCTCCTTGACGTTGGGGACGCGCCAGTCGCGTTTCCCGGCAAACCCGCACTTGCCGCCCACCCTGGCCGCCGCACAGTCTGCATTGGCCGAGTAAGTCACGGTCTCGTCGTTCGCGCAGATGCTATTCAGTGTAGCGACGTGCGCCCCGAAGGCGTCGTCCCAGGTAAGCGCTCTTTTTCTCCCAGGTGAGCCCGGTGTTCTGGTCGCGGATCGTGCCGTTGCCGTTGTCCCGGTAGCCGCAGTGTCGCCCCTGCCTGGATCTCGCCGTCCTGGCCCGTGCCCGCGCAGTCGATGACGTCCCCTGCGCTATCAAAGCACGTGGTCTGCCCGGTCGCCGGGAAATCGCCCGCCATTGCCACAGCGCTCAGCACCAATAGGCCGGCCACGAGACCGGGGGTCGCCCATCGAAGCGGGAAATCGAAGGTACGCGTTGTTTTCATGGGTGACGCCTCCTTATAAGGTATTGATAGGGATCGATAAAAATTAGGGGTGCCTCAGAGGGGCTAGGATGACCCTAGCCAGCGACTCCTCAGCCACGCATCGGATGTTCTGTTATCGTTGCGTCTCACGCTCCATGTCATTATGTTGACTGGCCACTAATGGTACACCTTTCCGATGACGCTATGGTCCTGAAACCGCACCGATGAACAGCAGGAAGCGGCGGGAGATCTTTATTCGCTTAGGCCAAAATAATCCTAACCCTACGAGCGAGCTGAAATACGACTCTCCATTCGAGCTTTTGATCGCGGTGATCCTTTCGGCACAGGCAACCGATGTTGCTGTCAACAAGGCGACAGCGCAGCTGTTTAAAGTGGCCAATACCCCGCAGTCTGTGTTGGCGTTGGGCGAAGCGGCTCTCAGGCGCTATATTCAATCCATCGGTCTGTACAATACCAAAGCGCGGAACGTCATCCAAACGTGCAAGCTCTTGGTACACGAGCACGGCTCTCAGGTGCCGAAGGAACGGGTGGCTCTCGAATCACTGCCGGGCGTCGGCCGAAAAACAGCGAATGTCGTCTTGAATACAGCCTTTGGCCTTCCCACTATTGCGGTCGACACTCACATTTTCCGGGTGGCAAATCGTACGCGGCTGGCGGCTGGCCCCACCGTGCTTGCCGTAGAACGACGGCTGAACAAAGTGGTTCCAGCAGAATTCAAAAAAAAGGCGCATCACTGGCTGATCCTGCATGGGCGTTATACCTGCACCGCACGCGGACCCCGCTGTGGGGAATGTGTGATCGAGGACTTATGCGAATGGCCCCAAAGGGCGCGCAATAGAGGGGAGGAGCAATGCTGGTACAGGACCGCGAAAGCGGCCGCCGTTTTTTCATCGAGGTCTGGCGCAAAAAGCGACAAGCGCTTGTTCTAGACCCGCTTGAACAGGTGATCGCCGGGATCATCATCCAACACCCCGAGTACCACAAAATCCTAGTAGACATTGATGCGGCGGAGCGCGACTACCCGCCAGAAGCGGCCGCGGCCAATCCGTTTCTGCACATCAGTCTACATGTGGCCATACAAGAGCAGCTGATGACTGATCGTCCCCAAGGGATCCTCGAGCTCTACCAGCAGGGTTTGCCTCGCTTTGGCGATCCGCATGAGCTGGAACATCGTATGATGGATTGCCTAGCCGAGGCCCTGTGGAGGGCGCAGCGGGCAAACAGCTTGCCCGACGAAACAGAATATTTACGCTGCGTGCAACGGCTTATCGGATAATTCGAGAAGATGGAGCTAGAGTTTCACAAAGGCTCTGACGGCGCGAGCAGCCATTCTCTTACAGCGCTGATTTGATCCGCGCTCATCAGTGGAGGCGCATGCCCGACCCCGGCGAATTCGACAAGGTCGGCCTTCGGTCCCCGCCGCCGCATTGCGGCCGCGGTCTCTGCCGACAAGAGATCCGAATCGCGACCTCGAAGCACCCGAACCGGGCAGCGGACCCGATCCCATACAGACCACAAGTCGAAAGAGGCAACATTTTTTTGCAAAGCTTCCGCGATCCCGGGGTCATAGTGCAATGCGTAGCCGCCGCCCGGCAAACACCGCGCGCTGTGCTCGGCGAGATGTCGCCATTGCTCATCGCTTAGACTTCCAAAGGGAGCATAAACGGTCCTCACGTAGCGCTCCAAGCCTGGCAGGTCAACAAAAGTCGGCTCGGTTCCGGCGTAGGTCTGGATACGCTCTATCGAGGCGGCTTCTATTTGCGGACCGATGTCATTGATGATCATGCGGCGGATAGGCGTGCGCGGCTGAGCGGCCAACAGCATGCCGATCAATCCGCCCAGGGAGGTCCCTACCCAGTCGATGCTCTCTATGTCGAGGCGTCCGATCAGCACGGCGATGTCGGCCAGATATACCGGATAGCCATAACCGGACGTGTTATCCAGCCAGTCGCTGCGGCCGCGGCCTGGTAAATCGGGACATACCACTCGATAGTCATCCCGCAGTGCGCTGGCCAAGGCATCAAAGTCGCGGCCGTTGCGGGTTAGACCGTGCACGCATATCAATACCCGAGGGTTATCGGCGCTTCCCCATTCTGCGTAATGCAGTTTGTGAAACCCCGAAGCGCTAAGCCCCAGCAGATATCTTGAGCGCATACTAATTTAGATAGCGAAGCACCGCTGCGCCGTCGTTTTTATCCAAAACTTACCCCAACGCCAACGCACCCCCATGGCGTTACTGGCGGATAAGAAAGTAAAAACCAAAGGGTCCCTTAAGGACCATTTCCTTTTCATTCTTTTCCACCATCGTATACTTACCACTTTGCCCGGTTTCGATCTTGTCATCGACGATCTGGTAACTATCCTCCACCGTCATTACTCGCTCAGCAACATAATTATAACCTCTGGTCACCAGCCGGCCGTCTTTCTGAAAGTCCCACTCGAAATTCTCCTCCGTGCGTTTGCCATCCCGCCGCGACGCGGTAGCCTCAAGCAACCAAGTGCCTGTGATTTCAGCCGGATCGCTAATCGACAGCTCGCCAGCAAACGCTATCGGCCAGGCGGCGGCGCCAAAGATGCTAAAGATAAGCGCGCCTAGTATTAGTTTTTTCATACCGTGTTCTCCAGCTATTGCGGCAGCCCTTCTCAGAAGCCGACAGCTTTGTTGGCGGGCTGCTCACGTTAGGCGCGCCCTCCCAGGTCGACGCCGTACGATTATAGAGTTAACCTTTCTTCTCTTTGGACTGGGTCTTGCGCCCGGAGTAAAAGCTGTATGCGGTCAAAGCGGCAAGGATAACGAGCATCAGCAAGAGTAACCATCTTGTTGTGGGATCGATGCTGAAAAACCCCGACTCCGTCCCCACTCGCACGGGAATCGTTAGCGTCTCCTCCTCGGATGGATTCTCGCCTATGGCAACCAGTAGGTGGTAGTCTCCCGGATCCGGAAGCTTGAGGTGCATTTCAACGATACCGCTCGGATAGACTTTCGCTGGAAGCTCCAGCAGCGTCCGATTTGCTTCGGCGCCTGGGGCGCCTGCAACAACTCGGATGGCAACCGGTTTATCTCTTATGATCACACCCCCGTAGGTCTGAAAGATATCCAAGGTTATAGGGATCTCCCCTGCCAAGGGTATTTGCTCGCAGTAGCGCGTCAAGTAAGTACTGCCTGGCATCCCCTTCGGGGCCTGATAGGCGGTGAAATGCACTCTATAGGCGCCCTTCGTTGTGGCACATTCCAGTTCTCCCGACTGTCGTTGGGCAAAGGCGTGAGATACGCTTAAGATGAGCAGTAGATTGAAAATTACTAACCGTAGAATGGTTGCCATCGGTTTTCTCCTTTTTATCGTTATCAACATCTCTAGAATCCCCTTCTGAGTTCTTAGAGTCAACGTAAAAAGGCGATCCTTGCGAATATCAGGACGGATATTGCGATTCGAAATCGCTGAACATTCATCGGCGCCGCGCATGCGATCGGATTCCGGCAATTAACGATAGCGCAATCTGAGGGCAAAGAGGATACTTTAAAGTTGCCAAACTCGCCTCGACGAAGGACCTCCGATGGCGTGGGCAAGATACCATTAGAAAGCCGGCGACAGCCGGGCCGCAACGGCGAACTTTATCCCGTGCCCTTCACGCGTCCCCCCAGGAAGGCTACGATTTCTTATCGGCTAGCTCCATGGCGGCCGCCCGCGTGAGTGGTTTCATCGCCTTGCTGTTGCTTGTGTTCTGCAGCGCTCGAGCTGCTAGTCGCCGGAGACGGCTAAGAAAGCGACAGGGGGTATTGCTTTTTGCCCGGGTTTCCGCTATTTTTGCACCGCAACAATTGTTGCGGTGCACTATAAAACATCTTCTCTCAAGCAAAAGGAGATAGACTAATGCAAACCGACTTCGTGAAACAGTGGACCGATATCGGCAATAAGGCTATGATATCTATTAAAGAATTTGGCGACATCAACGCCAAGGCTACGCAGAAGTTGACCCACCAGCAACTGGATTTTATCGACTGCTTCTTGGAGGCCGGGGTCAAGCAAATATCGTTGGTCACCGACTCCAAGGGTTACAAGGAATTGTTCTCTGGCCAAGCCAGCCTTGCCTCCGAGTACAACGAGGCGTTGATGGACGCGATGCGGAAGGCCACCGAGACTTTAGCCGAGACTAAGGACGAGCTCACCGCTTGGTTTGAAAGGGGGTATGAGGGCTTTTCGGCTCCCCTGTGGAAGACTCCAACGCCGGCTAAAGCGGATAAGACTAAGGCCAGCTAAGGTTCCCGAGCCGGGAGGGCGGGGAAGCATCGCACGACGCTCCCGCGGAATTCCGTGCTGCCCAAGCCAAGGATGGCTTGTCCTGGCCCTCCCAAGAGCTTAGCGGATATGGCTCGGGACTCGCCGCCCTAACCCTCTACCGGTCTACAGGGGGGAAGGGAAAAATCGCCGGAAGGGCTTTTACGTCGCGCAATTCAAGCGCGTTCTTCAAGCCACTTGGCTACGGCGGGGGGGATTAGCTTCTGCGCTTTTCCACTCACATAGACCCCGATATGACCGCCAGGGAACTCCACCGCCGTGTAGTCTTTTGTCCCAACGCAACCCGCTAAGGCCTTTGAGGACGCCGGCGGGACCAGGTGATCATCCGCCGCGTAGATGTTTAGCACCGGCATGGTAATGTTCTTGAGATCAACCCGCTTACCCCCGATTTCCACCTCTCCCTTCATCAGGCCATTGTTCTGGTAGAACTGCTTGGTGAACTCCCGAAAAGCCTCTCCCGCTTGGTCCGGGCTGTCGAAGATCCATTTCTCCATACGCATAAAATTCTTGGCTTGCTCGGGATCATCCAGAATATTGACCATATCCAGGTATTTTTGCCCCATCAGCCGATACGGCTTTAGGGCCAAGAACGTCCAGTTCAACATTTCACCCGGCATATTTCCCAAGGTATCGACCAGCAGATCCACATCGACCTTGCGCACCCAGTGGCTTAATAGATCGTCCGCAGTATGAAAATCCACCGGCGTTACCGTGGTGATCAGATTCTTGACCTTGTCCGGATGCAGGGTGGCGTAACAGAGGCTGAACGCGCCGCCCTGACAGATCCCCAGCAGGTTAATTTGGGACAAGTCGTGCCGTTTGCGGATCACCTCCACACAGCGGTCGATATATCCGTTGATGTAGTCATCCAAGGTCAAGTACCGATCCGCCGCATCCGGATATCCCCAGTCGATGAGATACACATCGAGCCCGTGTTTGAGCAAGCCCTCGATCAAAGACCTGCCCTTCTGCAGATCGGCCATGTAAGGGCGGTTGACCAAGGCGTAGACGATGAGCACCGGTACCGGGAGCAATTGGCTTGCGATGGGCTCAAAACGGTACAGTGCCAGCTTGTCTTCGCGGTAGACGGTTTCTTTGGGCGTCGCCCCCACGTCGATCTCGCCCATTTCGCTGAGATTCTTGAGTCCGTGCGCGAGCTTGACCCCGAACTCCTGGATCTCTTGCAGGGCGTCGTCCGGTCTTATCTGCAGTGGCAACATCATCAGTCTCCTATGCTCCGGTCGTTGTTGCTGAGGCTTTCTGTGCCTTTTTTAGTGGCGCTTTTTTCTTGCTCGCGATCCGCGGTTGTTTCTTCACAGCTGTTTGAGTCGGAGTCGCCGGGATCTCCTGCGACGCTCGTCCATTCGCGCTGCGCGCGACGACTCGACGCAACTCCGCCAAATCCCGCTCTAATCGCATGATGACCTCATCTTGTCGTTCCCGATTCGCTCTCAGCTCCATGAGCTGCCGCCTCAATTCCTGTTGCCGACGCTGAATGGTGTCAAAACCTCGCCGAGTTGGCATACCCAAAGCACCCATGCCTTCGTCCGTCATCGCTCGGCCTTGGTGTTTCAAAGCCATCAAAGCGTTCACCATGCGCCCGTAGATCTCCGCATAGTCGTCGGTGGAGACAAACTCGAGGTAAACCTCCTCGCCGCATTCGACCCAAAGCTCGTAAACATCGCGCAGGCTCTTTAACTCCTCGCCCTGCTCGATCCCTTGAATCACCCGCTCGAGCAAGCGCTCGAGGGTGTTGATACCCAAGCGGGCATGTGCGTTTGCGTACTCTTGCCACGCACGTTGGTAATTGACCGCGAGGCGCGCCCCCTCCTGCACTTGCTCCTGAGACTCCCGGGTATAGCCAACACCAGGTACCGACAGAAAGCGCTCCATCCGCTCATGAAGACCTTCCGAGACGCCTTCCCACACGTCGGGCTTCACTGGTTGCAAAAAATCTCCCGGCAGTAAGGACGCCCCAGAGACGGTACGACGCCAGGTGTCCAAGGGCAAATTCCAAAAAGCCGCTAGCCCCCCGACGGGACTTCCGTGGGGGATCTGAAAACTGGAGAACGCGGATTTCACCCCTTCGAACCGGTCTCTTAATAAGGTTTGCCAATCGTCGCTGGCCTTGGTCAATTCCGAAGCGCTCTTGAGAAACTTAGTGTACTCGTCGCTCAACTGAAAAAACGCCTTTCCCTGCGTAACAGTGCGCTCAAACAAGGCAGCGGTATCTTCGTTACCATTGGGACGCAAGAACTTGCTCCACTGATCCAACACCTCAGCCCACGGATTTTTCTTGGGATTAGGCTTATTCCCCGCGTCGCCCTGCACGGCGGTCCAGGCATCCCAGTATTGCTTCTGGAGCTTCACCCATTCCTCGTTCCAAACAGGGAATAAATTGTGTTCTTTCATTGTCCGCCTCGCTCTATCGTTGTATGCGGTAGCTGTCTGTCCATCCTAACATAGCCGCATATTGCGTCGCAACATAAAAATCCGCTGGTTACGAAGCGCGACCGGCGACGAGGTCCTCCACCACCGTCGGATCGGCCAGGGTCGATGTGTCGCCGATCTCGGCGAGGGTATTAGCCGCTATCTTGCGCAGGATGCGTCGCATGATCTTACCCGAACGCGTCTTCGGCAATCCAGGAGCCCACTGGATGATATCCGGGGTGGCGATGGGTCCGATCACCTTGCGCACATGCGCTATCAAATCTCGACGCAGCGCCTCGTCCGCCGGCACGCCAGCCATTAAGCTCACATAGGCATAGATCCCCTGCCCCTTGATCGCGTGCGGATAGCCCACCACGGCGGCTTCCGCAACCGCTTCGTGCAACACCAAGGCGCTCTCGATCTCCGCCGTGCCCAGACGATGCCCCGCTACGTTGATGACGTCGTCCATGCGCCCCGTTATCCAATAGTCTCCATCCTCATCGCGCCGCGCACCGTCACCGCTGAAATAGTAGCCGGGAAAGGCTTTGAAATAGGTGTCCATGAAGCGTTGATGATCCCCATATACCGTCCGCATCTGTCCCGGCCATGAGCGCTTAAGCACCAGCGCTCCCTCTCCGGCGCCCTCCAGCTCCTTTCCCTTGTCATCGAGGATCGCGGGCAGGACACCAAAGAACGGCCGCGTGGCCGAACCGGGTTTCAGCGCCGTCGCTCCTGGGAGGGGTGTGATCAAAATCCCCCCCGTCTCTGTCTGCCACCAGGTATCTACGACTGGGCAACGCCCATCGCCGACGACATGGTAATACCATTCCCAAGCCTCGGGATTGATCGGCTCACCCACCGTCCCAAGGACACGCAGGCTGGTGCGCTGCCGGCGCTTTACCGGCAGCTCGCCTTGCGCCATCAAGGCGCGCAGCGCCGTCGGGGCGGTGTAGAAAATACTGACCCTGTGTTTATCGATCACATCCCAAAATCGCCCTGCATCGGGATAGGACGGAATGCCCTCGAAAACCAGGCTCTTCGCCCCATTGCACAGCGGACCGTACACGAGGTACGAATGGCCGGTCACCCACCCGACATCGGCGGTGCACCAATAAACCTCCCCGTCGCGATAGTCGAACACGTATTTGTGCGTGATCGCCGCGTATAACAAATATCCTCCGGTGGTGTGCAACACGCCCTTGGGTTTGCCGGTGGAACCGGAGGTATACAAGATGAACAAGGGATCCTCGGCGTCCATTTCCTCGGCGGGGCACTCGGACAGGGCATCGGCACAAGCCTGGTGATACCAAACATCGCGCGGCCGATCCCAGGCGATGTCCCCGCCGGTGCGTTGCAGCACGATCACGGTGTGGACATTCGGGCACCGCTCAAGGGCCACATCCACGTTCGCTTTCAAGGGGATGCGCTTGCCGCCGCGCACGCCTTCGTCGGCCGTCACCACGGTGCGGCAGTCGGAATCCAGGATCCGATCGCGCAGAGATTGGGGCGAGAACCCTCCGAACACCACCGAATGGATCGCACCGATGCGGGCACAGGCCAGCATAGCCACCACCGCCTCGGGCACCATCGGCATGTAGATCGCCACTCGGTCACCTTTTGTGACGCCCCTCGACTTTAGGGCATTGGCAAAGCGGCAGACCTCGGCGTGTAACTCCCGATAGCTGAGGGCTCTTTGCTCGGAGGGCTCATCGCCTTCCCATAGGATCGCCGTCTGCTCACCGCGGCTCGCCAAATGGCGATCCAGACAATTGAACGCGGCATTCAGCTTGGCGCCTTCAAACCAGCGGATGTGGGCGCGGGAATAGTCCCAGTCCAAAACCCGCCGCCAAGGTTGGAACCAGCTCACGAACAACTGTGCCTGCTCGCCCCAAAACCGCTCGGGATCCGCTATCGAAAGCCGATACATTTGCTGGTATCGCGCCTCATCGAGGTGTGCTGTCTGGGCAAGCTCTAGCGGTACGTTATAGCGCTTTTCGGACATAATTCTCTGTCTCCCACTGTATCTCCCCCTGGGTCGTCACGTCTTTAGGAACCCAAAGACCGATATTCCCTCGTGGCATCGCCTAGGGATCATGTATCCTTATTTTAGGATCGATTCTCTCATTCGGAAAAGGAACGGAAATGACAATACTAACCAACGACCAGTTAGGCACCGCTTTGCACAGCGCTGTCCACGCAGTCGCCGCCGCGTGCCGAGTAACCCGCCAAGTGCAAATGGCCGCCGAAAAGGCGACAAGGATCTTAAAGAGTGATCGCAGTCCGGTCACGGTAGCAGATTTTGCCGCTCAAGCGGTGATTAATCACAGGATCACCGAATCCTTTCCGGCGGCGCTGATGGTCGGGGAAGAAAGCGCGGAACTGTTGCGGGAACCCGGTAACGCACTCTTGTGCGCCGCGGTGGTCGATGCAGCGAGGCGGGTATGGGAAGAAGCCGCGATCGAAAGGGTTCTAGAGGCCATCGACCGCGGGAACCACGATGCTACCGCCGAACAATACTGGACGCTTGATCCAGTCGATGGGACTAAGGGCTTTTTGCGAGGTGAACAATATGCTGTGTCCCTGGCGTTGATTAACGCAGGGGAGGTGGTGCTCGCTGTGCTCGGCTGCCCAAACCTCTCTCCTAACCACACCGCGTCCTTCTCAAGCCCCGACCCGCAAGGGCTCATCTACTTCGCCATCCGCGGAGGCGGCGCTTGGGTCACAGCCGCGAATGACCCTGAGACCACGCCGCTTCGAGTCAAACCAGAAATCGGGCAGGATACGAAGCTCAGGGTATGCCGCTCGGTCGAGAGCAGCCATACAGATCAGGACCAGACGGCGCGGGTTATAGCGCTGTTAGGAGGAGAAAGCGACACCGCCCGCCTAGACAGCCAATGCAAATACGCCGTGGTGGCCCGCGCCCAGGCGGATGCCTACCTGCGGCTGCCCACGCGATCCGATTACACGGAGAAGATCTGGGATCATGCGGCGGGCATGCTCATCGCTTCTGAAGCGGGTATGACGGTGACAGACAGCACCGGGGCCGCACTGCAATTCTCGCGCGGGCGAGAGCTCTCTGCCAACACAGGTATCGTATGCGCCTCGCCGGTCTTCCACGCACGCATCATCCAGGCGATCAAAAGGCTTGGTTAACTTACTCTCTTGCGGGCCCGCCAGCGTCTCCAAGAAGTTGGCCAGTGGCGTCGGGTTCTCGAACGGGTGTGCCGAGCTGACGTTGAAAAACCCACCGCCGTACCCCCTCGCTCACAAGGGCGAGCGCCAGAAAGAAAGACAAAGGCAACAGCACGTCCTCCGCCTTGATCAAGGCATAGACGAGGTAGCCCAGCAGCGCTATCGCGACCGTGCCACCGATGAGGTAGAGAATGTCCATATCACCTCCGAGGGAAGAGCCGCTCGCAACTGTCGACGAGCAAGTCCGTCAAAAGATAGAGCACGCCGATGAGCGCCAAGAAGATGAGGTCCATAGCTTCCTCCTACTGAAATGACTCAGGCAGAAGGCTACAGGGCTGAACGAAAAAAAGATCCACTCGAGGCGTAAAAATCTCGTAATACAGTATGCAGGCGCCCGCGCTTCGTTGCCTTCTTTCCTTCTCGGGCCTTAGAATCCCCATAGGCACGGGGCTTCGACCCACTGCATCAATGCAACAGCTTTTCTCCGCTGTGGGATCAGCACCCGGCGGTACATTTACGCTTGGGCCACGGCGGAAAAGATGCTATTGGTATAAAATTGGGGCGTGGTCTCAAGCGTAATTGAGAGCCTAGGCATAAGCATGAGAACATTTTACACCAAATGCAAAGTTGAGAATTCTATCGACAGAACTCGGTCGGTGGTTATACCAAAACTGCTGGTGGACACGGGCAGTGAAAACTCTTGGGTTTCGGGGCGAACGCTCGAAAGGATCGGAATTCAGCAAGAGAAGAAGGATGTGGCTTTTGTCCTCGCGAACGGCCAACAAGTAACCCGCAACGTCGGCTTTGCAATTATCAGACTCGACAAGGTTTTCACCATCGACGAGGTAGTCTTTGCCGAACCGGGCGATCTCCTGCTTCTTGGAGCGCGCACGCTTGAAGGTCTCAACTTAACCATCGAACCTGGAAGGAAAAGACTGGTCGGTGCTGTGCCGCTTCCCGCAGCATCGCTAAGGGAGTTGAACAGCCGGAGATAGGTAACAAAAAGCCTGAGGACAGGGTTTTCAGGCGTCCTTTAAATTTCCCCGCCGACTCCTATAACGGGCAAATCGACGGACATCACCACGGCATCCTCCCGTCCAAGCGCGGCGGGATAGTACCCGCGGCGCACACCCGCCTTGCGAAAGCCCGCTCGCTTGTATAAGCGAATGGCGATCTTGTTAGAGGGCCTTACCTCTAAAAAACACGTATCTACCTTGCGTTGGCGAGCGATCTCCAAAAGATGATCCAGCATCGCCCTGCCCATCCCTCGGCACTGAAAACGCGGATCGACGCATAGGTTTAGGATATGGGCTTCCCCAACGCCCGTCGACATGATGCCGTAAGCACATATTTCAGAGGCTTGCACGAACACTTTGCCGCAATAGCCTATACGCAAACAATCGCGGTAAATGCTCTCGGACCATGGGTAACGATAACACGCCTGTTCGATGGCCAGCACCTGCGGCAAGTCGCGCGCGCGCATATTGCGAAAACCCTCATGACTCTCTACCGCCCAGGGGAAAAAGGCGGTTTTTATCAGCGCGCTCATGTCGCCAGCAATCGCCTCGCCGTCAACAAATCCTCCCATGCTCTCGCCTTTTGCGTGGGAGAACGAAGCAAATAAGCCGGATGGTAGGTTACCACGATCGGGATCTTCAAGGGTTCGTATTCATAGATCTTTCCTCGCATGCGCCCTATGGGGGCTTCTGTTTTCAACAGGTTCTGCGCGGCGATCCGTCCCAGCGCCAAAATGATGCGTGGTTTGACGAGCGCGATCTGGCGTTTGAGATAAGGCTCACAACAGAGGGTCTCCTCCGGCCTGGGATCTCGGTTGCTCGGGGGCCTGCATTTGAGGATATTGGCGATATAGACCGCACTTCGTTCTAGGCCTATCGCCGTCAGCATCGCGTTCAGCAATTGCCCGGCGCGGCCGACGAAAGGCTCTCCCTGTCGGTCTTCCTCCGCGCCCGGTGCTTCCCCTATCAGCATCCAATCCGCTTCGCGATTGCCCACTCCGAACACCGTTTGAAAACGCCCTTGGTATAAGCCGCATTTGGTGCAGAGCGAAACCGCCGCCGATAACTCCTCCCAGTCCATCTCATTGACCGTTACCGCGCGTCGAGAGACTTCACCCGGCGCGCTGCTCGCCGCTAGCTCGCGCCGCACCCACACATCGCTGCCCAGCGCCTTGAGATAGCTCGATCGAGAACGCGTTATCACCTTACGCTACGAAGCTCCCTTAAAGAGCATAGTAGGCTCTAGTTCAAACGTGTTCAGCAACCTGCGGATGGGTTTTCTCCGGTGCACCCATGATCTTGTTCAAGGCGTTGACGTAGGCGCGCGCAGAGGCGATCACGATATCCGTATCCGACCCTTGGCCATTGACGATCCGCCCGCCCCGCTGCAAGCGCACGGTCACCTCTCCTTGAGAATCCGTGCCTGTGGTGATGTTGCTTACCGAGTAAAGCAATAGCTCACTACCGCTTTCGAGTAGTGACTCGATGGCCTTAAAAGTAGCGTCTACCGGGCCACTGCCTCGCGCCTGCGCTTGCTTTTCTCCGCCATCCACAGCGATGGTAACGGAAGCCTTAGGCGTCTCGCCGGTCTCTGAGCAGACATGCATGAACACCAGCTTGACCCGCTCGTTCTCTCCCGCCAGTTTGGTCTCGGTCACCAGCGCTTGCAGATCTTCATCGTAGATCTCGTGTTTTTTGTCCGCCAGTTCCTTATACCGCGCGAAGGCTTCGTTCAAGTCCTCTTCCCGCTCGAACTCCGCTCCAAGCTCCCGAAGACGGGTACGGAAGGCGTTGCGCCCCGAGTGTTTTCCAAGCACCATCCGGTTGGCATGCCAGCCCACGTCTTCTGCCCGCATGATCTCGTAGGTTTCTCGACTCTTCAGCACCCCGTCTTGATGGATCCCGGACTCATGCGCGAAGGCATTGGCGCCTACGATGGCCTTGTTCGGCTGCACCGGAAAACCGGTGATGTTCGAGACCAAGCGCGAGCAGTGCAGGATTTGCGTGGTGTCCAGCCCGACCTCGCACGGGAATTCATCTTGGCGCGTACGCACCGCCATCGCGATCTCTTCTAGCGCGGCGTTACCCGCCCGCTCACCGAGGCCGTTGATGGTGCACTCCACCTGGCGCGCGCCATTCATCACAGCCGCCAACGAGTTTCCCACCGCCAGCCCAAGATCGTTATGACAATGCACCGAGAACACCGCCTTATCGCTATTCGGTACCCGCTCTTTCAGTTCTCTTATCAAGGCACCAAAACGGTGTGGCAGGTTATACCCTACGGTGTCGGGAATGTTGACGGTGCTCGCCCCCGCGGCGATGACCGCCTCCAACACCCGGCATAGGAACTCGGTTTCCGAGCGCCCCGCATCTTCCGGAGAAAATTCCACATCATCGCTGTAGCGTCGCGCCCGCTTTACCGCTTTCACCGCTTGTGCCAGCACCTGATCGGGCTCTAGTCTCAGCTTCTTTTGCATGTGGATGGGCGAGGTCGCAATAAAGGTGTGGATGCGCTTGGAGCCCGCGGGAGCTAAGGCTTCCGCCGCGCGGTCTATATCCGGGTCCAAAGCGCGCGCCAACCCACAGACCCTGCTTTCTTTGACCACTCTGGCTACGGCGTTAACCGCTTCATAATCGCCTTGGCTGGCGATCGGGAAACCGGCTTCAATGACATCGACCCGCAGGCGTTCCAAGGCCTTGGCTATGCGCACCTTTTCGTCTTTCGTCATGGACGCCCCCGGGCTTTGCTCCCCGTCACGCAGGGTGGTGTCAAAAATGATCAATCTATCTTTCATCACTGCTCTCCAACCCGCCCCTACCACCAGGCAGCGGGATAAGGTTAAATTGTAACGTTTATTCCCTTAGGGGAGATTTTTGGATGTTGCTGCCCCTTAGCAGGGCAGTAGCGGCGTCAGCAGCAGTAGAGAAAGCAGGAGGCTCGCTGCGGCAGTAAGACTCGCTAAGGCGCTATGGACGCTCGAGATAATCATGGTCTTGAAGCGATGCTAGTTAAGGGCACTTCGAAAAATTCCATCCGTGGAATTTTTCGAATCGCGAAGCAAAGAATGCGATTCTTGCTTCGCTCCACTTTTCAAACAATTGCCTGTTTGAAAAATGCGCGGTATATCCTATGCCGCTGGCCACTTCGAATTAATCGAAGTGCCCTTGGGCAACTATACCGGCTTTTTCGGCGAGTTCCAAGCGATAGCATCATTGCTCGCCACCGTCGGCGCTGCTTTGCGCTCGCCGTTCCGCCCGCCTTTGGCGCAGCTTGACCAAAGTCAACGCCGGCCCCGAAGCGGCATACAAGGCCAAGCCGCCAAACAACACCAGCGGGGGATCGGACGAGATCAACACAAAGCCCAGCACCACCATCAAAGCGTACACGAAACGCACGCGCCCCTTGAAATCCAATCCTTTAAAACTGTGGTAGCGTGCGTTGCTCACCATCAACAGCGCGGCGGTGACTGTGAGCAGAAACGCGGCGCCAGCCACTGTGCCATCGACACTAAGCTGATGATCCTCGCAGACCCAAACGAAACCCGCTACCAAGCCCGCGGCGGCGGGACTCGCCAACCCTTGGAAAAACCGCTTATCGGCGATCCCAGCCTGGGTGTTAAACCGAGCGAGCCTGAGCGCCGCCGCGGCCGTGTACACGAAGGCGGCCAACCACCC